>Ga0105164_10000071_pt1 | contig 69850 bp, 9 predicted proteins | sample VDWuncwatermetaG_FD_89674 | JGI IMG/M metagenome (GOLD analysis project Ga0105164, IMG submission 89674) | Wastewater microbial communities from Netherlands to study Microbial Dark Matter (Phase II) - VDW unchlorinated drinking water | ecosystem: Environmental > Aquatic > Freshwater > Drinking...
AGACAGATCGCCGGAACCGGCGAAGGCGCCGAAAGCAGATTCAACAACCTGTTATTAAATATCCTTATGCAGAATGCGGAAGGCTTCCGAAACATACAGGCCAATCTCCTGACCCTTACAGACAATACCATTAGCAACACTAGGCAAATCACCGCGCTAATTTACGGGGCCGGAGACAATGCCAACAAGGAATTCACCAACCTATTATTGAATATGTTAATGCAGAGTCCGGAAGGCTTCGGCAGAATACAGGCAAATCTCACAGTTTTTGGAGGGCTTGATAGCAAGACTAAAGACAATATCATGCAATCTATCAAGGGATTAATCGCTGAGCTTGAAACCACAAGCGCGAAACCGTTTGACAGACTATATGGCCTGAAGATTAATTCCACAGAAATATTACTAGGATTTCTTATGGCCGACGCCCTCTATAAAAATGGAGGATTTAATAATAAACTTTTTAAAGATATGCTGCGAGATGTATCTATTGACATTCAGAACGCAGTGTTGCTTGTTCGTGACCCGGCAAAAGCGACCCTAAGGGTGGTGATTTCGCCTTTAGGCGAAGTTTCCGTATCGCTCGAAACCACACGCGATAATCTTAATATGACAGATGTCTTTCTCAAAGATGCGGCTGGCGATGTTATTTCAGATAAGCCGTTAGACATAGACAAGCCTTTTAATATTAATGGCCGCACCTATCAATTAGGAGATAAGGTTATTATTATCGCAAGCAGGACGGATAAACTTGATTCCAGAACAGGCGAAGTAATTAAATCCGAATACGGGATGGATGTCAAAGTTTATCTACGGACCATAATAGGCGGGCAGACAGCCTTTGTCGCGGCTACAATCAGTAACCAGGGATTCTATGTTATAGAGATAGCTGGGGCTGTTGTTAATTCAAAAGGGGATGTAATCGGGTTTGCATCTCAAAATAGAATAACTACTAAAGAACTCAATGCATCCGAGTTGGAGGGAATTAAGTTCGGGGTCCGTGACGGGATGAGATACTTTGAATTTAGTGATACGAAAGAAGTTATAGGATTCGCCTTAACCGGAAACAAAGATCCGTTTGGGTTGCCATCCGCGGACATATGGGAAACAGGAACGATTGATGGCAAGAAAGTGCAGATAGGATCGTATTGGACCAGAGACGCCACGGGCTCTACTATGATTGTTGAAAGTTCAAATTGGTGGGGTACTACAAATACAACATATTTCAGATATACACCTTCAGGAAAGCTGATTAATATAACCAATGATCATTATTCTCTTTCTTCAACAATTTGGAGTGGCTGGACCGGAACATATGGAACGGGAGGCACATACGGCCTTATTATTGCCCTTGCCGTATTAACAGGCGGCTTAGCCGGCGGCGGATTTTCTTTCGGGTCAGCTATAACTGCGCCGGCATGGGTTACGAGTTTTGGCAGTGGAGCTATTGCAGTTACTACTAAGGTGTTGTCTTCAAGTATTGTTACTGCGACTGTGAAGGCGAGCTATATAGGTTTAGGGGCGGGTTTAGGCATGATGGGCACTGGCTGGGTTTTGTCTAAATTTCAGACAACGCATGATTTTGGAGAAACGTTTTGGTCGGTAGGTACGAAGGTAGCGCTTATATCTGGGATAGTCGGCGGCACTATAGGTGCGCTAAAAACGATCCTCGCGGGAAGGGTAATGCTGCTGCTTGCAGGCGTGGCAAATGATATGGCAATAGGAGCAGGTGTTTCCGCAGTAGCCGATACAGGCATTTCTTTGGTCAGATATAGCTTTGGGCATGGCAGGTTACCGTCTGAGACGGATATAGTTATGTCTGCCTGGCATGGCGCAGTGTTAGCGGCAGGGTTAAGTTTAGGAATTAGGTTAATGGGTGCAGCCTTGATTAACGCAGGCGGGCTTGGCAAGTGGGCCATGGAAGGCGCGCAGGCCAATAACGCTGCTCTTGAAAGAGCCAGGGGGATAGCCGCGAGAGAAGGCACTGCCGTTCCTAAGCTTACCGGCATCCCGAGCTTGGCTGCAAGAGGTACGGTAGGCGCCAAGGTATTGAACTTCTTCCCGATGTGGGCGCAGAGCAGCTTGGGCCGCCTGCTTGAGGCCGGGACGATAGGCGGAAGTTTAATAACATTGAAAGGTATATTGGGTATGGCAGTATCAGGGCCGTTCTTTCAATTTCCAGCGTTGCTGAAAGGAGATTGGGAGACATTTTTAGCTTCGCCGTTTGAAATGGCCAAGATGGGTATATGGCTGACACCACTTTTAGGCATGTTCCAGGCGCCTTTAAGTATGGCGGGCGCTTTGCATGGGGCGACCGGTAGGCTTACCGCCGCTATAGAGGGGTTTGCTACAAGGCATGGATTCAGCGGCGTATATAATTTCGCGAAGACTTTAATATATGGTATAGCAAAGGAGACAGCTGGAGGCGCCGCCGCAAGAGGAAGCACATCGGTACTAGAAAGACTCACAGCCAGTATTGGAAAAGGCATACTCCATCATATTGACAGCGCCGCATTTGTGGGCTCAACATTAGCTACAGTTGAATGGGCGTCACATAAATTGCTTACGCTGTCTGGTATGAATGAAGAAGGCGCAAAGGCGTTATCGGAGAAGATCGCGTTTGCCGCCTTATTCTTCCTGCCGGGCATGGGCAGGTCAGCGCGGGAAGAGGCCTCGGCAGGTGTAAGAGAAAGCGCGACGCGGACAGCCGGGACCAGGATATTCCAGGAAGGCGCCGATAGGACATATTTTGGCGCCGGAGAAGCGCGCGGAGAAGTGGACAGGATAACAGCGGGCACAAGGGCCGTAAGGCCTGATGCCGAAGTTAAGCCTTTACTAGAAGAACAGGCAAAGCTCCGGGATAGGGTTAACAGCGGAGAACAATTAGATAAGGAAGGCCAGGCAAGATTGCAGTATTTGGATCAGCAGCTTGGCGTAGAAAGAGAAATCGCGCCAGGCATAACGATAAGAGAAGGCGGCTGGGTAGTCGGCCAGACACAATTGCGCGCAGAGGCAGATATGATGGCTAAACACCTTACTATTCAGGCGAGGGGCATAGTTGCCCAGCAGATCGCGGAAAAGCGAGACCCAGCCGAGTTAGCTTTAATGAACACTAATCCGATAGCGCGCGATTACCTTCCCAGCGCAATAGCGCGCAATCATACATTAGATGGGAGAAGTGTGGATGAGGTCGCTTCATATGATACAAGGGATCAGAATAGCGGCGGCCTTACCTTAAGGTTAGGAAACGGAAGGGAAATAACTCTGAACAGAGAGGCCGCTTGCGCGGTGAAGGATTCATTCATCGCAGCTATAAGGGGCGGCGACGCTGTTTACGCAACGGCATTCGCGCCTGTCATGAGAGAATATCAGGGCGCTGTCGATGCAACCAGGGCGCAGGCAGAGCCATTATTTACCGCCTTAGAAAGTTTAAGAAAGAACCCTCAGACAAAAAGCGCTGAAACTGCGATAGGATTAAGACAGCGGGCAGCCAAGGAACGAGCCGAGGCGGAAAGATGCGATGGAACGGCGGATGCGCTTAAGACAAGGGGCGGATACGGCGGAGAGATACCTCAAATTGAGGCGCTTAGACAAGAAGCAACGCAGCATAGGTCCGAGGCCCAGAAATTAGATACCGCGGCTGAGGCTGCGGCTGAAATAACGATGCGGATGGATTTAGCATTGAGCGACTTTAACGCCGCTAACGGCACTCGTATTGAAAGAGGCGATACGCGAAGCGTAGATTCAATTGCGGCGAAAATGTTGGGATCAACATGGCTCAATTATACAGCCGGCAGGGTCGCGGTGCTTGGTTTCTTGAGCGCTCATCCGGACCGCTTAGGTAATGATGTTGTCACTACAGTATTACAAGGCACGGCAAGAGAGCTCAGGGCAGAGATAAGCGACCTGCGCAAACAGGCGGCGGAAACATCCAGGTCCCCTGCAGAAGTTAAAGAACTTGAAACAAAAATCGGAGAGTTGACGGCCAGGGCCGAAAAGAAAGAGGCGCGCGGCCTTCGTGATGTTGCTGGTTTTGAAGGCGTTGCGTTAACAGAAGGCCAGCTCTTGGGCGTTATCATGCCGGAATTAGTGCGCCGGAATATCGGCGGCGGAAATACAGATGCCGCGGTGGCGCAGACGGCTAAGTATCTGTATGGCCTACAGAAAGGTGACTGCGCGAGAATAAGATATAATGACGCGGAAATCGCTCTTGGCGGCAGAGCACAGGAGACATTGAGGGATATGGTTGAACAGGGCCTTGGCCAGATTATCCCCAGCTTGCAGGCCCGGCTTGAAACAGGGAGCATGAATGATATTGCACATTATAATACTGCAGAGGCCAACTCTAACCCACTCCGGCGCGGATTTACTGATTCTACTCCGCCTACATTGAGATTCAGAGACGGCACGCGCTGGACACTGAATGACTTCTCCGCCCGCGAGTTAAAAGAAGCCCTGCGGACACGCGAAGGCTCTACAACCGAAACGATAGGCAAACAGGAGATTATATTCCACATAGCTGACAGCCCTAACAATTTTGTTGTCATTAGAGGGAACAGGATTGAGATTGTGACCGGCCAGGCAGTCAACGCCGAAGACGGTATGAAAGTAACCGTAGTGGATAAGAATACAGGCGAGGAAAAGACGGTCGTATTTGAGGCCGGAAAGGCAACCGTCCAGATTGACGGCAATGAGATGAGATTGGTGCGCAGCTCCGGAAAGTATGACCGCACCACGACCGATGTACTATTTAATGATGTGGTAATAGCCCGTAGAGGGGCCGATGGCAATTGGAAGCCAGAAAAGGTGGCCGGAGATTCAGTTAAGGAAAAGGTGTCGGTGGATGATATATTAAAGACGGGTAGTAGCTATGTTGAAGGTGCATTAGGCTCAGTAAGGACTCCATTGGGGCTTGAATTTTTACGCGCTAATCGTCAAGGTCTTGAGAGAGAGTTAAGAGATACACACGAATTTTTAAGCCCGGAAAGCGCAAGGCATTACGCGGACCAGGTGATAAGCGAATACGCCAAGGGTATAATCGGGGATATGCTTACAAGTAAAGGCGCATTGAAGGAGGTCCTGGCAGATGGTAGGGGCGGGATAGGTGACCGAGGGATATCAGGCGAAAGGGGTCTGGTAGAGGAATATTGCAGAAGGCAAGCAGCTGATGATTCCGATCCTAATTTCCAGAGATTATTTACAGGCGATAAAGGCGATTTGCAGCAATTAAAATCCACATTGGCGAAACAGTTGGAAGGACATGTGCGCGCGGAGCTGGGGAGGATCAAGGCAGATGAGACAATTGACCAGACAGGCCGGGTGGACGCGGTTGCTACTATTTTTGGAGTTTCAGGCGATGCAAAGGCGCGTTTGGCCAGGACTGATGCCAGCGGCAAGACATTAGCCGATGATATTATAGACCTCGCGCATGATTTTGACGTGGAGAAAAGCATCGGCCTGCGCTCAGGCCAGATTGATACTGTTAAGGTATTTCTTGAGGAAATGGCAGGCGCAGGAAGGGCGAGGATATTTGTAAAGAACCCCACTGCCGCGGGCAAGACAATAGCCAATATCTTTTTGGCGAAACTTATGGTGGCAAGGGGCGAGCAGGTGGATATCTTCTTGCCGAACGATCCACTCGTAAAGCAGTTTTTTGAACAGAAGATACCAGCCGCAACAGGGCTTACGAATAGAGGATTACTTGAAATGTCTTTTGGAGAAGGCGCAGGCAGGGGTGTTATTAGGGAAGGCACGACCGCTATGCGTTTTGATGCGGTTATTGAGAGATATAACAGAGGAGAGATTACCGCCGACCAGATGAAAAGTATTTTAGAGAAAACGCCTGTTCTGGTCTATACCGAGAAATCACTTTTCTTAAGACAGCAGGCACTGATGAAGGGTGATATACAGGTGATGGAGGCCCTGGATGCCAGGACAAAGAGGACCAACCTTGTAATAGATGAAGGCCACCTCTATATGAAGAACGTTATGGATCTGATTATGTCAGGAAAGTCCAAGCCGATTTCCGGGGCTGAAATAAAATTGTTTGAGGAAACTTTCACCAAGCTGGCGGAGGCGGACCTGGTGGTGCGCGATGCTAGTGGGAACTGGAGGCTGGATACGACGAAATTAAAAGAATTGATGAAAGCAGAAACAGCCGACCAGCCGCATATGGCGTTCAGAGAAGAGGTAAGGACCGAATTCGCCGAGAGAGGCATAAATGTCGCTGTGGCCGAATCCATTATTTCAGGTATGAAGGCCAAAGCAGAAGGCCATATCGCTGTTGACGCAAGCTTAGGGGTCAAGCCAATAAGCGAACTTACGGGCCAGACAGAAAGAAGCCGTCAATTCCAGGATGTACAATATATCCTGGGCGCAGGCAGGCAGGGCGGGCTGGCAGAGGAATCATTATACAGGGCCGCGGCGCAGTCAAAGACCTCATCGGCGGAAGGCCTGTTTACGATTATAAACAGATATAGCAAGATTATCGCCGCGAGCGGCACTCCTCCCGGAGATGCGATACTAAGCCTGTGGGGATTTGGCGAGGCGAAGAATTTAGGCTTTAAAGGCGGGGTTGAGGCGAGGTTTGAGCACGTGGATGGCAAAGAGGGAGAGCTTCCGAAAATGGCCGAACTATCATGGAAGGCCACCACGAGAAACAGCGCAAACAGGCCGGTAGTGGTTGTACATGACAACGTTGAAGAGGCGGCAGCAGAGGTTAGGGCAGAAGTGGCCAGGCAGGGTGGCGATGTTAATGATGTGATAATAGTTCCTGAAGAGGGCATAGGATATTTGGCAGAAGGCGGATATAAAGGCAAGATATTTATTACAAACAGGATCGCTTTATTAGGCGTTGATTTCCAAACAGACCTTATTCTGATAACCACAGGCAGGATGGCGGAATCGCTGAAACAGCAGGGCAACGGCCGGTTAAGCAGGAACCAGGAATACGGCGAATTCATTGTGGTTACAGACAGGGCCTGGACAGACCAGCAGAGTGGCCGCATTAAAGAGCTTATCGGAAGCGATTGGAGGGCAAATGATAATCTGCCTTCCAATATCAGGGAAACATTAACGCAGCTGCAAGCAGTGGAGACCGCAAGCGATCCAAAGGCCGAGCTTGCGAAATACGGCGCGAAAGATGTAAATGATATAAAATTAAAGTTGGTAGAGCAGTATATGGATGCGAAGGCGGAGGGCGGAGTTTATGTGCAGACCGTGACACAGTATATGCGCGACTTCCTTATTGAAAGAATGAGCCCTGAGGAGGCGAAAAAATTCAATGAGGTCTATTTTGACAAAGAGACCGAAGTGCGCAGGGAAGGCGCCTATCAGACAGTAGAGGCGGGCAGAAAGGGATTCGGAGGCGCGGACCAGTTAAGGACGAGCTTAGAGATTACGGTTGAGGCATTAAAGCGGACCTTAAGCGATGCGCGATTCGACATAGCGGTAAAAGAAAGGTTTATAGATCAGCTGACGGCCCTGGACGTTTCCGGCAGGCGCACGATAAATCCGGAATTAAAATCTTTGCAGGATGTGGCGTCATTCCAGGATATAGTTGATGTTGGTTTCAGGCATGCCGAAAAAATTGTCCCGGTGGATATCCTTTTTGCTGAAGGCAAGCTGACCATCGGCAGCGTCCAGCGTGTAGCCAGGCAGCAAGGCACACAGACCGCGGATGTTTATAAACAGGCCAACGTGGCTCCTGAGGCCGCAGACAGGATGGGCGCAGTCGCGGCTTACCTGACCGACAGGCCTGAAACTTATAGCGCCGGTATCGCGCACGGGATAAGCGCTGGCGTCTTAAATTTCTTCGCCACCAAGAAGGATGATGAAGGCAAGTTGTTAAGCGTTTCTGATGCCGCGACCCAGATGTGGAATTATACCCGCGGCTCCAATCTCATAGATATGGTGAAGCCCGGCGCTGCTGCAGGCACTACGGTAAGCGTTGAAGACGTGCGAGTATTCGCAGCAGACGCGCAGATGGCACCCATATTTGAAAAGGCAGGATACAACGCCGCTGAAGCGGGCGTTATGGCGGAAATGGCGGCGGCATTACCGATCGGCATGAGAGGAAATGTAGAGGCAACAAGCTTGCAGCCGTTTAGCGCCGATATCGGTCCCGGCAAAACATATGGCACGGCTGTTGAGGCGGCGCATGGCGTCGTCGCACAGGTCGCCTTGCGGCAGTTGTTGCAGCCCGATTCGGGACAGGCGAACAAGATGCATACTATCGCTGATGTCGGCGCGCAACTGACAGCGTTGGGGATACAGGAGACTGACCCTGCCAGAAGCCAGATTATGGATAATGTATCCGCGCAGATGGCGAAAATGTTCATCAGAAAAGTGGAGAACGCGCCCGCGCCGGCAGATGTGGGCAGGCGGATGACAGAGATAGGCCGCGCACTGCCTCCTGATATGGCGGGCAGGGTCGGCTGGGACAGCTGGTGCGCCGCGGCAGTTTATTCCGTACAGCATAGTATCACCGTGCCGGTTGTCGCGCAGCAATTGAAGGTTATTGCCGCGTTAAATGATGCGGCGAAGGACGGGCGCGCTTTTACCCTTAACCAGGCAGGGGTGAAGCCAGAACAGAGTCAGGGCGTTGCCTTCGCTATTGACGCTTTAAGGGCATTTGAACAGCAAGTAAATCATCCGGATCTGCCGGAGGGCACATTAGCGCGTGAGGTAATGGGATCAATTACAATCGAGGATTTGAATTCAGGCAAGGCCCTGCCGCAGTTAGTGCGCGAAAGGGCTATAGGTTTGTTCCTGCAGAATCCGGGGCTGGCTAATGAGGCGCTTAAGCCCGACACAAGAGTAGTGTTTGAGAATCTGGGCCTTAGCAAGAGAGAGGTTAGCTTATTGGCTACTATCGCGCCCTATGGACATAATGTAATGGCTGAGGCAAGCCGTATTATGGCAACACCAAATAAAAACTTTACCCAGGCCGTTACCGAGGCCGCCATAGTTCATGCCGATGACCTCGGAGGAACGCTTACCGCCGTCAGCGCAGTTCTGGGTGGCAGACCAGCTACCTCTGCGGCGACACAAGCCGCCCGCGGCACAATAGACAGCATACCTACCGAAATAGATTTCACAGTAATGTCTTACCAGAGATACGCCGCGACCGCCGGACTAAATGCGCAAAACGCAGAGGTGAAGGCAGCCGCATTAGAGGCTATACAGTGGCACAGACAGGCTACGGCCCAGGACATTATGGCATTGCAGGATAGGATGGGAGCCGCTGTTACAACTCTCGTCGGCGGGGCGTTAACTACTCATGATATAAAGGCCGCTGTAAAGAGCAGATTAGAAAACACGGTAGAGCAGAAATTAGGCCCGCCGCAGGCCGCGCCTAAAGCAACAAGGCCGCAGCAGGCACAACCTGCACCATCAGCGCAACCCGCCGCGTCGGGTGTCTTGGCAGAACCGAAAGCGCCTCTAGCGCCAATTGGCGCCGCATCTGTCACGCAACATCTGGATAATTTGAGAGGCGCAGACGCCGCGGCTGCGGATAATGTGGGCGCGTTTCTTGAAAATATCGCCTCGTCCGGCACAGAACGGCTTGATAATATACGGGACAACCTCAGAGAGTTGTTTAGAACGGCCGATGAAGAAACAGTAAGGGCTGTTACGGGAGTGCGGCCTGTTCAGGTTATGAATGTCGCAGCTGGCACAGGAAGAACCTCTGATGAAGGCGGAAATATAGCGGTTGGCACCGGGACAATGACTCCGTTTACGGTTGTTTCAGAGGTTCGCGGAATTACCACCGGCACAACCAGGACGGCCGCGGGAAATATTACTAATATAAATAGAGGCAGCCGCACGATATTCAGCGTGAATCATGAAGGCATGCTTGCATTCGGCGGCGACGCAGGGCTACCGTTTAACCCGGGCCGGGTGATTTTTGCGACAATAAGCAAAACAGGCGAAGCAACCATAATTACCGATAGAGGAAACCGCATAACAGTAACTAAAGTCGGCGCTGAAATAAGGGTATTCGCGCCTGCCGCCATACCTCAGCCGGCCGCGGAAGGCGAGACAGAGGCCGCGAAGGCGCCGCAGGGCACAACAAGAGAATTGACACAGGCCGCCATACTTACAGGATTGCACGTTATCTCATCGGCGGTGAATAATGGCCAAACCGGCGCGCAAGAATTAACGAACCTGCGCCAACAACTTTCTCCGAAGGTGAACCAGCCTTCTTCACCGAAGGCTAATCTGCCTGCGTCAGAGGCTGGGGCGCCTGCGCCGCAGCCGCCGTTATTTACTATTAAACTTGATGCAGCGACAAATGAATATCAAATTCCTGAACTAACCGAAAATAACAAGCCATTTAGTTTAGGAATAAAAGGCCAGGCAGGGGGACTGCGGCTTAACACCGTTGTAGAGAATGGTGTATTTAAGACAACCATTGCTACAAGGGGCGGCTTGGTGGAAGAAAGATCTGTGACATTGTTCCAGAATAAACCGGGCGAAATCAGCAGTATGGTTGATATCAGCGACCCGACTCAAATAGTAGTAGCTAACCCTCTAACAGGATTGCGATATGTAGCAGGGACCACCGAGCGAGTTGACTTGGGCCAGATCAGCGCTAACGCGGCAGGCTTTGTCGTGGTAAGAAGCGGAGATCAGGGGCAGGTGTTTGATATGACAAGGCCGGTGACTGCCGCACCCGCCGCATCACATTCATTCATTACAGTAGGTGTCAATGCCCGCATGACCGCGGCCGATATAGCGTCAGGTATTGAAATAGCGGATACAGAAAGGACATTACTGGCTATACCGACGAGAAATGAGATGATACTTATGCCGGCCGGCCATGCCCAAGAGGTAGCCGAAGCCGCTGTTGTCAGGTTATTCGCGGATGGCACGGCCACATCCGTAAATGTTCAGAGGCCATTTAACTTCCATAAGATTAATGTTGAAGTTCGGGCCGCGGATGGCAGCGCCAAACCCGAAACAAGAGATGCTGTAGTTACATCTGATAATAGAGGCGCGCCCACAACGATGATTGAACTGCGCAGTCCGGAGGAAGGCGGGATAGTGGTTACGAAAGTTGTCAAGGCCGCTGATGGCAGCTATCAGCTGGATAAGGCAGCTTCGCTTCTTGTTGATGTCGGGCTTATAAGAGGCACTGTTATTGAAGATGGGACAACGCTGAATCTTGAACTGGCCAGAGGCACCTCCTGTAGTATAACTGTTGATGGCCAGGTCGCCGTAAACGACGCCGTAAGAAACGAGATAGGAAGGGTTGATATCCTGAATCATACAATGCAGGTAATAGATACCGCTAACACGATGGAAATTAACACGCCCGACGGCAAACAGATGATGCCAAGGTCCCTTACGCTTGAGGTGCCGTCCGGCGCTACTACAAGTATTATAGTAGACAGGCCTGAACACGGCCAGGAGGCGATAATAGGCGGTGTTTATATGTATTCCGCAAAAGCCGGAGGGCTTGTCAGCATAGCGAGCATAGATACCAGGACCGGCGGCAAACTGGTTGTGAGAAATCCGGATACGAAGAATGAGGCTGTCGCAGAATTACCGCAGGCAGGTTCATATGCGGTTGGGAAAATTAAGATTTCCACATCTATATCCGCGGAAGATGGCGCGATGCTTGTATTGGCAGAAGTGCCGGTGACAATAAATGGCAACATAACCGTAGCGCCGATAAAAGTCAGACCCGAACCCAACGTAAAGGTTACAAGGGTGGATGTTGAGGGCCAGGCCCTTGAGCTCGCAAGGCAGCCAACGCAAGTTATAGGAACGCCGGAAGACGCAAGCACGCTAACGCAATTATTTGTCGCGACGGCCAGCCAGAAAGCATGTAAGCTTCTGGAAGAAGGTTGGCAAGGTAACCAGCCGGTTTCTATTGACGTCGATGTAAGAAATGACGCAATAGCAAACGCAGCGCTCTTAATTGAGCAGATTCCTGAAAACTTAAGAGGACATATTACACAGGATGAATTCGCGGAAGCGCTTATGCCTGTATTGTATATGAACCAGTCCCATGTGCAGGCGGCCGCTTCTTTAACCGCCGTTGTCATGGCCAGGCAGCAGCAGGCCGCTGAGGCCGCAAAAGCTCCGCCCGCGCCAACAGCAAAACCCGAAGTTGTGCCCCATGCAACGACCGATGCACGGACCACAGATAGAGCCTTAACTCAGGAAGAATTTAAGAAACATATGGCTCCTGTTTATAGTATCGAGTGTCTCGCCGATGGCACTGTAATCATGGGCAGGAAAAAAGCGAATGGCACTGCTTGGAGAGAGAAAGTTGAATTAAACGCGGAAGATTCCGAAAAATGGAAGATAATATCCAAAATAACTGATATTAAACAAAAGGCAATAGAGGAAGCTAAATTTATTAATTCAAGGCCGGAACTCGTCAAGATAATAGGCGGTTTCGCGGGCGATGTGTACTTATTTGAAGGCCAGCCCGATGCTATGCCCATGTTGTCGGACTTAAATACATTCTTATCGCCTGCAACTCCTGTGTCCGCGCCAACAACATCAACTCAGGAAGCATACACGCCTCAAAAAGGCGACTACGTTAAGATTAAAATTAATGGAAAAGAGCAAATAGCATTGATAGCCAATATTACGAATGACGGCAGATGTATTTTGCAGCAGGTCGCGAACGGAAAGCCGGTAAAGGGCGCCAGGATTGAAGGTTCTTTTAAAGCCGGCGAAATGAGCTTGATAAGCCCATTAGATGCCATGCAGTTATCGCAAGCGCCCGCCGCTACCAAAGCGCGCGATACGGGCCTTGTGTCCAGCGAAGAGTTGGGCAGGATATATAGCGCTGAGCCTTATGGCGAATTGTTGCAAAGCGGCCGCAAATTAGGGGACGAGGAACTGATAGCCGCCATAGAAGCCAGGGCCGCAGAGTTGAGGCAAAAAGGCGATCTTACGATTGAGCAGACCAGGGAACTTGACAGAACAATAAAAGAATTAAGCGACAGAGTGAGAAATCCTTCAAGGCCATTGATTAAATATAAGAAGCAGGATGAAGGGGATCATGAATCCAGGAGCATTACCGTTGCCAAGCTCAGGCAGTTAGCGGGCTTCCTGGTTAATACGGTAAGGACAACAAAGAAGTTTGAAGGCAAAACGCCGGTATTCCTGGCGCGCGACGGCGCCCTGTTCCACTTTATCCGGGATGCGCTCAGGATACGGGAAAATACGGCGCCGCCGGATTCAACTATTTACTATATCAGCAGGCCCACGCTTGGCGAAGCAAGGCATATTGTCGCCGATATTATTGATGCGGTAACGAATAATCAGATGGAACAGCTAGATTCCGTAAGATTCACCCGTTATTTTGTTGAATTACAAGACAGAGAGACATTTAAGAAGAGACTGGAAGGCAAGTATGGGGAACAATGGGAACATATGTATGAAGAGTTTATGAAAGCTGTTGGCACTGTGAAAAACCAGTTGAAGACCCTCGGCATCGCGGGTAAAGATATCATGCTTGCTGACTCCGGTTTTGTCGGAACGCTCCCGCTGTTCATACAGGGCGTTGTGGCCGCTTTCCCCGAGGATTTCCCGAATACAAGCGTGGACTTCGTGTTCCTGAGCGCTATGGAATACCTGGGCGACAAGACGTTTGAATATGGCGGAGACGCCGAGAACGAAACCGAGGCATGGAATAACAAATCGGCGCAACTCGGCGTTTTGGAATATTCGATGCACCACGAGTTTTATTATGACGGGAATGACGTGGCCAATCCAGTGAAACAATCATCGCCGGCAGACCTGCTAAAGGCACATTTTGAAAGATTACTTTTGGTCAATGCGGTGCTTGATGCCACTTCGCCCGCCGCGCTTGCGCCGCAGCCGTCGCCGGCTGAACAAATAACGGATTTAAAAATCCGAATCGCGAAAGAACAAGAGGTTGAATTTGAAGAAACCAGAAAATTAGACGAATTACAGGAAAGGCTTAGAGCCCTGCGCGCTACAGGCGTAACTTATAAAGACCCTCGCATACAAGAATTGGAAACCAGGATCACGGAGCAGGGTACTGTTGTTATTCAGGCGAGCGGCCGGACTTCTAAGTTGGAAGAACAGCTTAGGGCACTGGAAGGCCGTGCTAGTGGCGCCATCCCAGAAGGTGCCACACCGGTAATTGCGAATGCATCTAAAAAATCTACATCCCCCGTTTCACTGATTACAAAAGTAAGGGCAAATCTAAAAGGATATGTACAGAATTATCAAGCGGCATGCGATACAGGAATACTACGAGGAGATACCGCTGACCTGGAAAATTTAATTAGAGAAGGCCACGATGTTGATGCCTTGGATATGGCGCATTCAATAGCTACTCGATTAGTGACCGCGTTTATGAATAAAACGAAAACACCCGAAAATGGCCAGGAGCCGGATGCGGATGAGTTGAAAGAACTTATCAGATCATACGAAACCCTACGTGGTTTAGTATTCAAGAATATAGGTCGCTTTGAAGCCGCTCAAAACCAGAATAAGGGAAACGATAAGTTGAGCAGTATAAGGAAACTTATGGGGACCCTTGCTACAACTGCAGTGCCAAAGGCAAAAAAACTGCTTCAACCCGGGGAAAAAGTTTCGCCGCAATCAAAAATGCCGCCTCTTAAAGCAGAAGATATAAAGAGATTGGAGGACTTGCTCAATATACAATTATTCGCAGAATTAGAGCGCGCGGAAATTAAAGGCAGAATAATACAATTGATTCGAGACGAAGAGGCCCGCGCCGTGGAGTTTTTAATAAAAGGAAATGCATACGAAGCGGACAAAATAGCAAAGTCGCTACGCGCTTTCTATGATAAACTTACCGGTAAGGGAGCGCCCGCCGATATAGTAACAGAAGCATATGAAGCCCACAAACATATTGAGCATAGAATGTTATTAGAGCACAAGGGTATTGTCAGCCAGGTAACGATGGGGGCCATTAGAGAAATATCAGACCGGCTTGCTAAACTTGGCAAGAACTTACTCGATGAAAAAACCGGTATGCCGCCATTAATCAGAAAGGCTGTGAAGAATTCCGGCGAAGAGCATGACGCGCGCTCTACCGTAAGCTATGTGCAGGGAGCTTTGCAGTCTATAATTGCGGAACCCGCGGTAGCACAACGTCTTGCATTGGTTGCCGTGGAAGCCGCCCGCGAAAGAGGAATTAAACTGACTACTGGCGCCACCCCGGCAATTAAGAGCGCTGCTAAAACTTCGGGAGGCGCCGCAAAGGCCTCGCCCGCGCCAACCGCCGACAATGACGCAACCGCCAGACAGGCCGAAGCACAGGCAAAAGCCGAAGCCGCCAGACAGGCTAATCTCGACGAGGAAAAACGCGCTGAGGCCAAGAGTTTATTCAAAGAAGGCAAAACGAACGGAAATAATTTTAGAGGTTTGGTTGAATTGGTTATAAAGCTTGAACAGGCCGGCAGGGATGACCTGGTGAATGAGATTAAAGGGATGATGAAACTGCCGCAACATATCACAGCGTTTAATCGCCAGCTTATGGTTGCCCGCGGCAACACGACAGAGGCCTCCGAAGCAGAACAAATAATCGCTGAAGAGCCGGCTGTAAGATCGATCGCAGGAGAATTTGACGCTATCGAAGAAGGTCTGGGATGGGCAGAGGAGGCATGGAATAAAGGCCAACCTCAAGAAGCCGTAAGACCTGTACAGCAGATCCTAAGTAATTTGCAACATTTGTTGATGGAAATGGGCCGCAAAGATTCCACCGCCGCCTACGATGATTTAACAAGGGCCCAGGCGGCAATAGAGCGTTTTAAAAAGATATATAATAATATTAAGCCGGCTATGAGCGCGAGCGAACAGCTTGATGTTAATAGAATATTGGGCGTGCGCATTGAAGGAGAAAATGACGGTCTATTAGCCAGAGCGGCGGAAAGAATTAAGAAGAAAACCACCGAAGCCGCAGCCGCCAGGCAGGCCGCATTAGACAAAGCCGCTAAAGGGGCACGGCTGCAGCAAGAGGAAGACAGCCGTGTGCTATTCACCACAACCTCTGACACATATCAGGAAATTTATGGGCTGCGCGCCCGCGCCCGCCGCGCAGTAGCTTCAAATAGTCGGGAGATTCCAACTATGGGCGTAGAGGAAATTAAGAAAGCCCTTACCTATAATATGCAAAAGGTCAGGACAGCAGCAGACGAATTAAGTGAAGCCGCGAAGAAAAGCGATTCGCAGGTAGTTCAACAGCGCGCCAAGAGGGCTCAAGAGCTTGTCCTCGACGCAGTGCAGGATGAAGCAAAAATTGTCAGAATTTTACGCGGCGAAGCCACGCAGGAATCAGCCGTATTACCGCAACCACAGGAATTAACGCAAAAGGCCCAAGAGCAAGTTCGCGAAGAATTCACCGCAAGGAGAAATGCCGCTATAGCGCGTATACAGGCCATACTAGAAGAAAGAAGCGCTGCGCGTAAGCAAGGCTGGAAAGGACTTGTAAGCAGGGTTAAAGGCACAGAGGAAGACGCGTTTATTGGAAGATTGAAAGGTAAAGATGGAAAGGATTGGAAGGCAAGCGGCCTTGATTTTGCGTTATGGCAATATGCAAAGGATAACAAATTAACTGAGTTAGAATCACTCATAGTCGGCTTGACATACAAGGCCTCGCCCGCGCCGATGGGCGGGGCCATAGCCATTGGGGAAATATATAGGCGCCTCAGAGAAGAAATCCGTACTCAAGAACAGTTCGCTAAACTGGCTGAGGAACTCACGATTTATTACGGAGAGCCGGAGACGCTTGACCCGGCCGACTCAATGGCGGCTTTAATACGGTCCCTGCGCGTTGTCGCGGCGGATCCCGCCAAGGTAAAGGAATTTAACGATACCCTTGACGCCTGGTCCATGACAGGCGACGCTACGCCATTGCCGGAACACGCGGCTCATGACTTGTTGTTAAGAGTCGCCGCCGCGCCCTCCGGCGTGTCAATGCCAACCACAGAGGAGCCCTTAAAGAGCGGAGACTACGTTAAGGTAGTAACCAGAGACGGAAATGTTTACTATGGGGCATTGGACAGTGATGGGGGAAGCATTGTTCATATTACTCCTGATCAATATGACTCATCAGTGCCCTATTCTTCTTTTAATAAGAGCGACATAACTATGTCCAGGGTTCCGGATGAGGAGTTAAATAAACGGGGTAATTTGAGCACTAATACACTATATGGCCATGGCACAAATGGCTATATTCTTATGCAGGCAGTTCAAATGACTAACGCTCAACTAAGACCTTCAAACGATTTGCCATACGTTCCGTTAACAGGAGAATCCGGAGGCACTACTCACCTTAATGAAGATTATGTTTCCACTGTATCTTTCGATGGGGCAAATAGCAGACCCGGCAGTGTATGGAAATACGCGGATTTAAGCGCCGGCCCGTTCAGATTGACGCTGGATAATATTGACGGAAAAATTGAAGCCGCGGGTAGGGATTTGACGCAAGCCAGAAAACTGGCCGAAGGCGCGGAAGGCGCAGGCATAGAACGTGTTAAGCTCTATATAAGCGAAAAAGAAAATAGGCTACAGCAGTTGATGCAGGCTAAAGAGACATTGACTGTGATGAAAGCGCAAGGTGTATATAACGATTACCTTACACTATCCAGGATTCCTATTTTCATTGTAGGAGAAGGTATATGCAGAGGCAGCGTAAGATCGGACATAGGCAATGAAGCCGTTTTCAGAAGGGTTAATATACGCGTTGTGGGTGTGAGAGGCAACGAGAATGTGAAACTTGTACAGGGGTTACTCTCAAAAGCAGGCGCAGGAGATATCTTTGTTGTGGAAGAAAGCGTTCTTGAGTCATATTTACAAGAGCATATAGAATTTACGTCAGTATTGGAAAATAGAAGAGGATCAGCGCAAAGTCAATTGGTTCTGGCGATAAATTATCCTGAATTTAGGCCGTCGACGAACATAGAACCCCAACTTGAATCAGCCGCTGCGCCGCAACCTGTTATACCGGCCTCGCCTGCGACGATCGCGGACACGAGGACGCTTATTATGGAACTTCCGACACTCACGCCTGAAGGCCTGGGCGCCGTGCCGAGTGAGTCAGGCGCGCAGCCAGCTCCGGCACCGAATAAATTAGAGTTACCTCCTATGCAGGAACAGGAACTTAGGCCGCCGGCCAGGCCGTTATTCGTAGCTATGGCAAACAAAGATATTGCGCAAACCTCGGCATTGCCGGCGCCTAGCGTAGTAAACCGTAGCAAAGCAAGAAGGCAAAGCGGGCATATGCTAGATTTATTAGCCAGCGAAAAGGCAATAGGCTCCGCGTTGTAAAAATAAACTTGACAAACCGCAGACGTTAGTGTATATTTGCATTATAATTGCAAATATACACATAAGGATTAGATATGACAAATCCATATATCAAGCGGGATGTTGAAGGGATATTGAAGTCGGTAGCAAGACAATTTCCTTCACTGATACTAACAGGTCCGCGGCAGTCGGGTAAAACCACCCTTTTAAAACGCCTATTTTTAAAAACGCACAAGTATGTTTCCTTAGATGATCCGGATATCCGATTGATGGCTGTGAAAGACCCAAGATTTTTTCTTAAGAACTATCCACCGCCGGTTATTATTGATGAAATCCAATACGCCCCAGGCCTTTTTCCTTTTTTGAAAATGATGATAGATGAAAACAGGTCCAGAAAAGGGCAGTTTCTTATGACCGGATCACAAATTTTTCCCCTTATGGCTAATGTAAGTGAGTCCCTCGCCGGGAGAATAGCAATTTTCAACCTTTTATCTTTTTCTTTTGGAGAACAATTAAGGGGTAAGGGCGCGCTGGATTTAGTTAACCTTAAACGAATGGTATTTAGAGGCGGTTTTCCCGAAGTCGTTCTTGGCAGCAAAATGAACATGAAATTTTGGTTTAACGGTTATCTTCAGACATATCTGGAACGAGATGTGCGCCAGCTTCGCCAAATTGGGGACCTGATGGATTTTCAGAGGTTTTTGGAACTGCTTGCTGCGCATAACGGCCGCGTGCTGAACTTATCGGAACTGTCACGCGAACTTGGGATCGTCGTCAATACAATTAAAGGGTGGATTTCTGTTCTTGAGGCGTCTCATCAGATAATTATTATTACGCCCTTCTATAAAAACAAAGGCAAACGCCTAATAAAAAGCCCAAAGGTGTATTTTTTAGATACCGGATTTTTGTGTTACTTAACCGGCATTTCAGATGATCAGCAAATATTTAAAGGACCTTTATCAGGCCAATTGCTTGAGGCCGTTGTCTTAGGCGAAATAATAAGAAATTTTTACAATAAAGGAGAGATTCCAAGGGTTTTTTGGTGGAGAACATCTCATGGGGAAGAGGTGGATTTTGTAGTTGAACATAATGGGAAGATTTTTCCGATAGAGGTAAAGATGTCTGCGCAAACTAATCAGAGTATGGCGAGAGGCCTTTTTTTATTTTCAAAAATTTTCAAAAATGAAATAAAAAAAGCCATTTTGCTAAACTTGGCGGATAAAGAAATGATATTAGGAGACAAGTTAGAAAGCCGTAGCATTTTTCGCATAAGTACTATAAATAGCATTTTGGAGGAATAAAAAGCACTTGTGGTTAGAATTTCAAAAAGTTAACATATATACATTGACAAATACAAATTATATGATATACTTATACTAGAAAGATGTAACGCATTATATACAAGTAAGAAAGAGTTGTAAGATATGCGCTATTTTTTTGTACTGCTTATAATATCATTTTAAAAACTATTTAAAATATGACACAAGAAACAAAAATGGAAAATCAGGAATATACCCCAGATTTTAAATCCAAGTTTAAGGCCTGGCTAAAGGTTATGTCTATTATTGTTATTATAACCTTTATGTGGGAACAGATAATATATGCCCAGGGCGGCACTCCCGTTTTCCTGACAGAGAAGATAAACGGCAAGCTAACCCCAAAGGACCTGGATAATTTCAACATCCCATATGATATAGGTGCCACAAGGCAGGTCCACAAAGGCGAGAACGAAGAGACCATAATACATATCCAGGACGCCCACGATTCCCTTACCGCGCAGGAATCCATAGTAAAGATATTAGAAAATTTAGTCAATAATTATAATATAAAAGTGGTCGCTGAAGAAGGCTCTTCCGGATATATTGACACCTCATTTCTGTCCACCTTCCCGATTGAGGATGTAAAACGCAAAACCGCCCGGCACTTTATGGAACAGGGCAGATTAAGCGCGGCGGAATTCTTCACTATTTGTTCAAAGGAAGATATAGCCCTATACGGCATAGAAGACGAGAACCTGTACGCTAAAGACCTTGAGGCCTTTAAGAATATATTAGAAACAAGCGGGGGGGTATTAAATTATATAAAGGCGCTTAAATCCTCCCTTGAGGCGCTCCAGCCATATATCTATACTCAAGAGATGATAGAGCTGGCCAAAAACTCTGTCCTGCACAAAGACGGTAAACTTACCTTCTCCGCGCACTGGGAATATATATCCAAGCTTGCCAGGAAGGCGGGCGTTGCCCCGGCCTCTTATAATAATATAAATTTATTACTAAAGGCCCTTGAGCTTGAAAAGGCCATTGACTTCGCTAAGGCGGACAAAGAGAAAGAAGAGGCGGTAAAATTTGTAAGTGAAAAACTTGACAAGCAAGCCCTTGAAAAGTTCATATTAAAGGCCCTGGCATTTAAATCAGGCAAGATCTCTAAAGGAGATTTTTATTCATACTTGAAGGAAACCGCAGAAAGATCAAAGATCGACCTGTCCGGGTTTAAAGAGCTCGCAAACTACATAAGATATATAACCCTCTACGAAGGCATAGATATCCTTGAAATATTTAATGAAGTCGCCGGCTTTGAGGACGCCATAAAAGAAAAACTATTTACCACAAAAGAACAAAGAGACCTGTCCAGATATATAAAATTCACGGAATATCTGAGGCAGGTATTTGAGGCGAAACTTGTAAGTGATGATTACGGGTATCTTAAAAATTTGAATGAAGGCATAAAACCAGAAGACATGACCCAGTTTTTACGTTCCAACTATACAAGGTTTAACCTGGTTATCCCAGCAGGGTTGGATATAGGCGCCATATTTGAAAAATTCCCAAAGGCGCTGGAATTTTATGAACTCGCCTCCAAGAGAAATGAAGTCATGGTGCGCAACACCATCCAGAGGATGCGCGAGAATGATCAGACCGTTGCCGCGCTCGTTACCGGCGGATTCCACACAAAGGGCCTCACAGACCTTCTTAAGGAAAACAAACTCTCCTACCTGGTGATAATGCCGAAGATGAACGGGAAAAATAAGACCAGGCCCTATATAACCATAATTACAAATAAGAGCGCCCCCTACCAGAAGATGCTTGAGAGCGGCAAATACATCGCGGTGAACACGAGCCTACTGCAGCGCGACCTAAGCCAGTTTGAGCCGTATGCCGAATTTGCGCTGGGTATGGTTGCCGTGGACCAAAGCATAGATTTGCGGAATTTTGTAAATAACTGTCTGGAAGGTATAAGGCTAAGAAGAGAACGCCTCGCTAAAATGCCAACCCCTCTGGTAGACCCTTCAGCGCTGTCTTTGGAGCAGATAAGAAGCATTCTCGGTGCCATAGTTGAAAGAATTGAAACCAAGCGCCAGGTGGAGGCGCAAGCCGGCCGTCCTGCGGAACATAAAAAAGCGCCCGCAGAGGCCCAACAGCAGGCCGTAAAGATAATTCTTTCCACTGCCGCAGGAACAGACGAACAGAAATTTATTGAAAGTTTAACGGTAGAAAGATTTACCGCTGAAAGGTTGGGCGGGATGCAGAGCCTGGTTGACGCTGCCACAGGGCAGATTAATGAGTGGGAATTCGGCAGGCGCTTAAGGATATGCGGTTACAAGCCCGCGTTTTTTGACAGTTCCAAAACAGTTCAAGACGCCATAACAGCGTTGCGCGGCCAGATATTAGTTAAGTATCGGGCTCAAACAACAACGCTTATGGCTTCAGGCCCTGCCGCGAGTTCTATAACAACAGGAGAAATACCGGCAGTTGCTTTAGTCTCCAAATTAAAAGATCCGGTTTTTATCAGACATTTATACGATGAGGCATTAAAAACAGGATCAGGATACTGGAACGACGACGCGAGAAACACTTTTCTGCGAATGCTAAATGACGAAACGGATTATGCCAAAGTCAAAGACAACGCCGGGATTGGCGCAATGGTAGCAGCCCTTGAAACACAATTTATACGCACTTTAGCCAGGATTAATACCTTAAGGCAGCCGCTAATGGAAGCAGAAAAGCTGGGAACACCGGCTGAGCTAGACGCCGCGATAACCGAAATAGATAATATTCTTACGCCTGCAGGTGCGGCAAACGGAGGGTTTATACTGGGCATCGTTCAAGACACAGTAAAAGAACGGTTAGCTGCCTTGCGCCACAAACACCTTGAACTAAAAGTAGGAGTGGCCCAGGCGGCCAAAATAAGAGAAACAGTTTCGCTAGATCGAACAAAAAGAATGGCAGGGCCTGAGCGCAAGCCCTGGAAGGTATGGAGAGAGGAGCTTGGAATAAGGGACGGGAAGACATACGCTGACGGCCGCTATGATGATAATTATCAGGTTACCAGCGAGGAAGCCGAGAAGGCGCTTCCCACGTGCAAATCCGCGCCTCTACAAGGTATTGTAGAAACAACGCGCCTTGCCCCTCCGCCTGTCACAGCCACTATTGTTTCTGGAGAAACAAACGGTGCCAGGAGGCTTAAGGTAGCTCAGAACATGGCCGTTTCATTGAATAGATACAGGATTCAATTTATGGAGGCCGCGTTCGGGATAAAAGGCACCAGTTTTGTTGATAGGGTTAAAACCGCGAGGGTCAAGATATCAGCGCGGCTCCCAGGCCAAGCTCAATCCTATGTACATTATCTACGCGAGATAGACAGATATATGGAAAAATTCGGGGCGATTAGCGCTACTGCAACCAATGCTGAATTTAATGCTCTGCTTTTGGAGTTTTCGCAATTTTGCAGCGGCTCTAAAGATAAAAAAGGCCTTGAACAAATCGGGGCAGGGCTTAACAGCGATAGCCTTAAAACGCTTGGCAAGATTTTGACCAAGTCAGCCCTAGGGTATTCAGGTGAGTTTGCGCCGCCCGGCGCGCCCCCGGCCAAGAAAGAGCCGGGCGCAAATTTTGACGAAGACAACGGCCCGATCAGAGGGGCCATGCATCGCGAACACAAAGGGTTATTTGAAGAGATTAAGGAAAAGTTCAACAAGATAATTAAAAAATTTGGCTGGGGCCCCATAATGGATTGGTTGGACGGGAGGCAGACGCCCAAGGATCGTGAATATGTAAAGGGTGCGCTTATAGGGCTAAAGGGCGCCGGATTATCGCAGGAAGACATAGACAAATTGGCAGACAGAATCCTTTTGGCAAATGTAAAAGAGGATCGCCTTAAAAGAGGAGATGATGAATTAGGCGGTTTAGTGGTCAGGCATAACGGTGTGCTGAAAATTATCTTTCCCAGGCACAGAATGGAGCAGTTAAGCAATGAGGCCCTGGGAGATCTATTACATGAAATAATTGAGGTTGAGCTTCTGGAAAGCGGGATGCATGGAGATGAGGCTCATTGGCATGCGTTGCAGGTAAGGGACGCGTTTGTAGATAAAGGGCCCAATGCGGCCGCCGGAATAATAAATGAGCTGCGCAACCCATATAGGCTTGGTAAGTTTGAACGCAGTTTTAAAGAGGTTTTGAGCGCTGCCTTGTCGGCCCTTGGTATTGCAGGAGAATCTATTTCTAATCTCAAAGAGGAAGATTTCGCGAAAATTCGCGCCAGGTTCCTGCAGGAACTTGAGGCAAGAGGATGGAGGGCCCCTCCGGAGTTTAAAAAATTGTTTGAAGAAATTCTGAGTATTTTTATTAATAAAACTCAACTGGACGATTTCAAAGAAAGATTCAAGCATTTGGATTTGGCGGACATAGCCCTGATTTTACAACGGTTGCATACCATAACGATTAACCTGCCGGAATTCGGTTTAACCAAAGAGGTCCTGAAATCTTGCGTATTGTCGGATATTATTAAGAAGATGCCGATTAGCAATGCCCAGGTGTTGCGCATGCTTGAGATGACCGGCTTGGCAGGCGAGGCGTGGGAAAATACAGGCGCAAGCGAGGAACTTTTAAATTTCTTGAGAGAAGGGGAAATAAACCAGGTAATGAGGAGGTTCTTTGAACAAGCCAGGCCAACAGAGGAGGCGCTGCCGGATTTAAAAGCTATTTTTAAGTTTTTTGGATTAGATGTTATTAGGATGGAGCATAACCGCATCCTTGATATTATTATGCGGCTTGAGCAAGCGCGAGGCGGGTTTATAGAAAAGATAGATGAAGGTGAATTAAGACATTGGTGCGTTGAGCTCATCGGAGGCCATTTTAATCAAGCTCTTCTTTGGATTTTGAATATATGTTGGAGGCAAAAGCAGCTTAGGGTAAAGATAGAGAAGTTTGTCGCAAGGGGATTTGACGGTATTGTGCTTTTAGGGGTGGAGCCCGATGGCAGGGTGGTTATTGTAAAGGTGAATTTACTTCAAAACGGTGTTACAAAAGAGGCTTTTCTGGAGATGTTAGAAAATGTTACGCGGATAACAGACAGGCATCAGAATTTCGCCAGAAACTTTGGTATTCTAGAGGTGCCGTTTCCTGAAGGCCCAAAAGCGGTAGTTGAGATTAATGAATTTATCAGGGGCGCTAAGCTTAAGGATATAGTAAACAGGCCCGATCTATTCGGCGTAGGTCTGGACGGGTTAATAAATCTTTGCGCTCAATTCATAGATATGCATAAGTATTTAATGGATAACGGGTTTGTTAATAGAGACATCAGGAATATCGCCAATATTGTTGTAGATAATCATGGCGCCGCTAAGTTCGTTGATTTCGGGAATATCATACCGCTTAATCAAGAAGATGCCGCCGAACTGAAAAATTTGCAAAAGAAAGATTTGATATTAGCGATAATTAGGATTTTGTTTGGCCAGATGCTTCTGGACATAAAAGCAGAGGCTAAAGAAGAAGATAGAAGGCTGTTAGTAAAAGCGTTTGTAGATAGATATGGCGAAGAAAAAAGACAGGTAGGCGAAAAAATTATTCAGGTTTTGTTTGAGGCGTTTGAAAAAGAGGAAGTGGATTTAGCGGCGCTTACAAGTATTCTGCGTTCCATAACTACAGAGGTGCAGCCGGTCGAAGGGATAGTAGGCGCTATGCATAGAGGCAGGCCCGGTGAAGCTAAAAAACCGGCCGCGCAAGCCATGAAGGCGCCTGGGCCGACATTAGATGAGGACGCCTCTTTGCGCATAAGGGCTGTTAAGGACACGTTTCTTTTAACGTGGCAGCGCCAAGCTGCCCCGACAGAAGCGCCGGGAATGGTGAAAGAGGCAATCGCTGAGGTTAAGGCGCGGACCGGAACATCGATACCTAAAGAGGTAAAGATAGAGTTAAAGGTTGTGGACAGCGAGGATTTTCCGCTTTTAGGATTTCCGACGGTTAAAGGCGCGACAGGCGCCGCGCAGCTTGCCTACTGCATTGGCGATTATAATACCTCAAGCAAGACGCTAACCTTGCTGGTTACCCGCGAATTCTATGATAAGGTTCTTAAGAGCAATCCACTCATGCTTGCTGAGTTTGTTGACCATGAATATGATGAGAATGTTTTAGGCCGTTCGCACAGCGAAGCGGCTACCCGCGCTAGGTTCTTTAAGGCCCCCGGGGCGGTAATAAGCGAATTTCATGAATGGTTCCTTAATCAGCTTTTGCTTAAGGGGGATATCGCGACACTTGAGTTTTTTGCGGCCGAGAGGCAGCTGCCGGAGGAACTCGAACCGGATGTAAAGGCGGCCGTAATGGCATACGACTCAAATTTCTTCTGGCAGGCCCAAAGAAACGCGGGCTTTGCAAGGTTCCTCGCGCGAAGAGGAGTTACCGCGGCTTCAAAGGTTCGCGAAGCCCATAGAGGCCCTCAGGTAATTATTTCTGCCCAATTAACAAGCAGGATCGTAGAACTCGAGGCAGAGGCGCAAGGCTTAAGAGAGGACTTAAAGGCCGCCGATAAGAAAATAAAGACGCTAAAAAAAGAACTTTTGGCGCTGTCTTCTGCTTCAAGAAGGCCCTCTGTGCCCGCAAGAAGAAAGGGATTTGTAGCGCAACAGCGCGCCGCCGAAGAGGTGTCTATAAAGAAAGCGAAAGAATTGGAAAAGCTAGAAGCGAAAAAAAGGAGGTTGGGCTTTGTCACTACGGAATTAGAGAGGTTTTATAAACAGGCCGCCCGCCTTGAACTTGAACAGCTTGCAGACAACGCAACCACTCCGGAGATGATTGCCGAAGAATTTCAGACCTCTCGCGGGCCAGTGACATTGACCTCGCCTCTTCCAAACAGCTCCAGGCAGGACAAGTTCTTTTTAGATGTAGAGCAGCAGTATCTAAAGAGATTCGGCAATAAGCCCGTTTCCAATGACAAGGACCTCAGGGACAGGATAGATGCCCTTTTTGCTTTAGCTGCAGAAGGGCTTGCCGTGTATATCTCCGGCGATGTAAAGGGGCCCGAGCTTTCGGATATAGTTACCTTTATACAAAAGAAGGCCGAGGAGGCGCAGGGCAAGAAAAGATTGTCTGCGCAGGAAGTTAAAAGGATAAACAGCATGGTACAGGCGAGGCTTAATTACTTTTTAAGCGGCCCGGGCCAGGAAAAGATTAAGGAAATAGCTAAGGCATATATGCATACCGCGCAGGGGCCGCCTCTTTTAAGGGGCGTTTTGGCGGCAACGCTATTTCAGGACCTTTCGGTATCAGCGCCTGCAGAAGAGCGCGAAGCAAGGTTAAATAGATTATGGCAGAAGGTAAATAATGAAAGGCTGGAAGAATTAACCGGCGCAATTATAGATACGGCGCTTGCCAAGCTTCAGGTTGAATGGGGCCGGATGACAGGGATGACAACGGTTGAGGTAATTACAGCGCCGCAGCTTAATAAATGCAGCGCAAGATTAGACAGCCTCCTAAATAGATTAATGGATGATATAGCGGAGATATATCCTGAACTTCAAAGACCTCTTTTAACAGCGATACCAGCGAGACGAAAACAAAAATCCCGCATGGTCGATTATTTATTAAGGCCGGCCATTGTGGTAACCATAGGTGCACTAGCGACCTTAGTCGCTGATAATATCAAAGGCGTCGCGGCGGAAACGACACAGCAGACACAACAGGAGCAACAGGCGCCTCAGGCGCCGCAGCGGCCGGCGCCAACCGCCGCGGAATTATTGAAACACAAGTTAGTGATTCTGGAAGGACAGAATGAGGAGCTCAGCGCCAGGAGAGAGCTCGCTAAGTTTAAGGCAAAAATAGCCAAAAAGGTAACTGAAAAAGGCGCGATGGCCGAACTACGGCTCAGGCAAAGGCAGATAATAGCCGACCAGGCGCTTATTTATCAATGGCATAATAGAATCACAGGACTGCTTACAGCAAATGCGACAGGAGAAACTGACACAGAGGCCTTGTCGGAGAATTCTAAAAAGGCGCTGTTTGCCCAAATTGACGAGGAGATCAAATATATACAGAAACACATCGCATGGATAGATGATATGGTCGCCGCCATGACAAACGAAGGCCAGCCCGCGCATGAAATCGAAGCATATTTAGGGGCTAAGATAGAGGCGAATATAAATATAGAAGAACTTGGCTATCAAAAAAAGATTATTGAAGAGCTATTGCAAGTTAGCCCGCACCTGCCGCTTCTTTTAGCCGAATTGCCGGCCGCAGGCGTTATAGACATAAGGACAATTCTCCCGCCCATACCTAATACAGGATCAGGATTAAAAGGACAGGCCAGGAAGGACGCAATAAAGAGGATACACGAGTATCTTGATAAACTGCTTGAATGCGAACGCCAGATTTTAAAGGCGCGTATTATCCTATGGCGGAAACAAGTAGCCAGGATTAATCAGCTGTCTGAAAGCAAAGCGATAAGCGACGAAGAAAAAATGGCAGCGGAAGTACTCAATGGAAGGATTGAAGTGGCCGGCATGCAGCTTGAATCCTTAAAGGCGCAGCAAAACGCCGTCAGGCCAGGTGGCCTTAATGCGGATGAGCTGATAAAGGTAGCGCTGGAACAACTGAAAGGCATGAAGGCCTTGCAGAGGCGGGTTTACGGAACAAACAAAAAGAAGGCTAAAAGCGCCGAGCAGAATCACGTTGAAGGCGGCTATGTTACCGAGGAGGACGCAAAGGGGGCAAAGGCAAATGAGCTGTTTGCCGGATTAGGATATACCCAGCTAGGATACACCGAACAAACAACAGCGGCGCTTGTTGCCGCCGGCCTATTGCCGCCTTCTTTTAATCCCATTCTGCCGCGCGGCGCGCCCAGTCCCGGAGCGTCATTAGAGTATATGCAGGGTGCCCCCGGCAATGCAGCAAGGGGGAACACGTTTATCTCTTCCGGCATGGAAATAGGACAACCCGGAAAGTTGGGTAGTACTTCTTTTGGATCAACATCTGGCAGGCCAAGAGAGAGCACCCTCCCTAAGCAACTTGTTCTTGATCGTAAGGGAGGCGGAGATGGTGGCGGCGGGCCCGGACCAAGACCTACAGTAGGAGGCGGTGGCGGGGGAATAGGCGCCTACGTCGGAAATCCCGGCATAATAATTACTCCTGAATATGTCCCCGGAAAAGGCGTGGTATATAAGAAAACATCGGTTGCTTTCCTACGGCAGGTATTTGCCGGTCCGCCTGCGTCCTCCAAAGATTCAAGGCCATCATATATATCGTCTATGAATGCGGTAATAACGCTCCCCATGGATTTGCCGGATTACGCCCAGCTCCTCGTATCCACTACAACAACCCCAGGCCTTGCCTGGCCCGCCCTTGTTGAGGCCAATATACCGGGCCTTAAGGAAAGGCCCATCGGGGAAAGCTTAAAAAGGATCCAGCAGGCCTTCCTTGTTGTGGATGAAAATTTTGACAATGCAACAAAGGCCGAGATACAGACAATAAGGATAAATATCGCTTTATTAAAGGACCATTATAAAAGGATAGAGGCCGGCTATCAGAGCAAGGCCAGCTCATACTCGTTTAATGAACTGCAGGATGCCCGCGACGGGCTCAATCAGGCAACTACCCTTGAAAAAACATTAGACAGGCTTGAGATCCTTATTGAATTAATGAATGCCCAGACAGAAGAGGCCTATAAAAACGCGTATGATAGGTATGAGGCCTCCATACTTAATGAGATAGAGGCGGAGCAAGAAAGGCTAAAGAGCCGCATCGCGCATTTGAAGGAATACAGAAAGCAAATGGACAGCGACACAACCAAGACCTTCCCGGCGGAAGACAGGGCCGACCTGTACAGCGAAATCACAATATCCCAGGCCAGGCAAAAACAGGTTGAAGGCACGCTCGCTTATTTAAAGGCGCGCCTTAACAGGGACCTGTCCATAGCGCCGCCCGGCGCCACAGTGGTAGGCTCGCCCAGCCTGAGCGTCCTCGAAAGAGAGGACTTAAACGACCCCGCCGCAAAGGCCGGTATTGTAGGTTACGCCGACTCAAACGGCGAAGAGGTGGTATTATTACAACCCGGATATGGTTATGTGACAGCGGCCACTGAAGACGGTATTTTTAAGGGCTCAAGGCCTGTTTTTGTTAACGGTATAGAGTATATGCAGACAGCGGACGGCACATGGGCGCCTAAGGGGACAATTGAGAGGTACAGCGCGGAATTTCATGGTATAGGCGACTTAGGCGGCGTAAACCCCGCCGAACTCCCCGAATACCAAGGAGGCCAGCATTTATATATGGAGACAGGCACCCCTCATAGGCCCACCTTCTCAGACATGTATTCAGGGTCTTCCTATATTGTAGGGATGGACCTGGTCGCGCCTACAACAAAAGGCGTCAAGGCAAAAGAGGCCAGGACCATTGATCCGCACGCTAAGGTAGCTGGATTTGCCCCTGGCTGGCTGGATAAAGACGGCAAGCCCACCAGATACAGAATGACAAACACTGTTTATCGCGTGGAACTCTGCCGTTTTCGTCACACGGAAACCCGCGCGATGGAAATAAAATATCGCCTTATTCCCATAGGCGTTGTTGTCCGCGATGTCCCTGTAGATAAAAGGCACGCGGCTGAAAATGGAACATACTGGGATTATGTAGATTTTGAAAAGGGCGTAAGGAACTTCGGGAAGATTTACGGGAACGGAGAGAAAATCAGAACCCAGGCAGGCGATAAGGTTGTCCGGATAAAAGGCAGCTCAAGCGATACCGAAGTGCCTGTTTGCGAAGTGGTGCGGCCTGAAGAGGTGTCAATGAGAGAAGGGCCGCAGGCCACTGTCGGGCAGGTAGTATTAGATGTGATACGGCAGGAGGCGGAGGGCGTCATCTCAAGGGTAATAATGCCTCAATGCGGGCATTCATTAGTCGCGGCCATTATCGTAACGGGAGGTTTAGTAGGCCAGGTCGCGGCGCAGGCGACACCCGCGCCAGCCAAACCTATACAGATACAGCCGTCTGCTGAGTTAAAGAAAAGGGCTGAGGTATTTTTAAATACTACTCAAGAGTTTGTGAGCCGGCAAAAAGGAGAAATGCGCGGTAGAATGGCCGGAAGCGTCGATGTTGCAGGACTGCATCAGAGCTATTCCTCTGATACAGCGCACCCCCAATGGGATAGGGTTGGGCGATATATAGCCGGCAATGGCCGTGTATGGGTATATGACAGCGCATTGGGCGGATATGTTGAGCTGAGTTTAAAAGATAAGACAAAGGCCAAAGAATGCGTAGAGGCATTAGTCAGAATTGCCAAACAGGAAGAGCAGTCCGGTTTTGAAGGTTTGTGGCATTTTTCATATAATACAATAAATGATAAATTTGTGGACCCGCAAGGCCCGCTGGGCGCGAATATGTGGGCGATTAAGTTTATATATTCCTATATTATAGAAACAGGCGACGACACGTATCTTGACTGGTTAAATAACAAGGTTTCCGGATATCTGTTTGGCCAACAGGTAATGGGCGAAAAGGATCCCCGCTATGGTTTGGTAAGGGCAGGTCTTTATAACAAGGATGAGATGGCCAGAGATGTGAATGGCAGGGGTTACAATGTCTATAGCGGAAATTTGAATGCGCAGAATGAGGCCTGTTTTATAGAACATAACGCCGACGCGATAGATGTATTCAGATTGGCCGGGTTGGCGAATATCAAGGCAGGAAGAAATAGGACTGAAGCGCAAATAGATTTTCTGAATAATATAAGAAAGAGGCACAATATATTAATGGAGGCTGTTGAAAAATTTTGGCAGGGCGACCACTACTGCACGGCTATGAATCCGGACGGCACATTGGTTGCCTTTGTGGCGGTTGATAATAATACATGGGTAGCCGCCGCGAAGTTGCCTTCTGATCCTAAGCGGGCCTGGCAGTGCATAGAATATGTGATGAATAATTTTATTCTGGAGCTGACGGTAAATGACTTGGAAGACCTGCCGCAAGGCGCAAAAGAAAAATATAAGGGTATGAGATTCAAAGGCGTTCATTTTTTCTCCGGCACCTTTAGGGATATGTATGTAAAACCGGATCCAAGATACGAGAAGATGCTTCAGCCGGAAGCCATTTTTGGGTTTATACATCTTCTGCATCAGTACGGCTTAAGACAGGATGTCCCGGGAGAAAATAGGAAAAAGGCCATAGAGTTAAGAGATGAACTCTTGGATTCCATGATCCGGTTAGAGGAGGTATACGGGAGGCTTCCGTATGCCACGGCTGATGTTAGCCAGGTATTTAATACAATGGCTTCAATGGCCTCTAACGCGACCGCTGCTATAGTTGCGCGGGAGGTTATAGACGGTGTTGTTAATCCGTATTTTATGGGGGTTGATACGCCGGGCTGGTTTAAGGCAGGCGCGGCAATACCATTAAACCCGGGACAGCAAAAGGCTGTTGAGGCATTCAGAAATGAATTAGAAAAACTTAAGAATGATACCTTGGGCAAAAAACTTAATAAGACACAGGCGATAAAAGCCCTTAATGACCTGGAGATGCAAGAACTCCTCATCCCGCGCCCGCTGCATACCCCTGAAGTTATCGCTAAGAGTAAAATAGTTATTGAGGCCATAGCCGGTATCATTCTTAATGTAACTGATCAGGATGTAGCCGTAAGGGCCCTGCAGATAGCCGGCAGAAGAATTAATATTGAACTGCCGGATATAAGAGAGGCATTAACAAAACTTGAAGGAAATCTTAGGGCGAAGGTGAAGGCGCTTGACGGGAAATCAGAACAGCAGCTTTATCAAGAGAGATTGAATATTGTTTCGGCTATTCTTGGCCCGCGCCTGGCGGGAGGAGAACGCAGGCAGGCCGGCGTAGATGTCATCGGAGGGAAAAAAGTTACGAAACCAGAGGTTAAGATAACCAGGGCAATGATTGCCCGGGGGGCTGATTTGAGAGGCAAGATATACCCTCGGCCATTCAAATCGGAGGACCTAAAATCGCAGACAACTTTTGGGCCCGGCCCAATCGGGTTCCTTATACTAGATACGGCTACAAGTGCGACACGGCAGCCAACGAGAAATAACGCCGCAAACCAATTTTTAGTTATAGATAAGATAGGCGCAGGCGAACAGCTTACCCTGGAGGTCCCCCTTTCATTGCCGGTAGAAGTAAAAGACGGACGCATAACCCTGGTAATAAATAATGTTGACACAGCTACGCTTGAAAGATGCGAACAATGGCAGCCGCCGGCAGATACCCACACGGATAAGGCAGGATACACCGCGCGTGTTGATAAAAAGAAAAACACTCTGACTATTTCCCGCGCTGTAAACTGGACGGGAAATAATAATATCACTGTTTCCATCGTTATACCCGGCCACCTGATAGGGGACGGTCAATATAATTTAGGACTCCAGTTTACGGAAAAGAAAGGCTCATCAGGGCCATTAATACGGTGCTATCAGCAGGGTGGATGGGATATTAACGACAAGGCCCGCGAGCTGGTTTCAGTAATGCCGGAATTTGTTACGTATGTTGAAACAGCGCCTGGTTCGGGAGTGCCGGATATCGCTAAATTTGAGAAATTTTGGGAAGGGTACTATTTTCCTGATACGCTTCCGGCCGAACAAAGGGGCATTGCGGAAAAGATAATTCTTGCCTACGAAGTTATGGCGCAGAGATTAGAGAAGATTTACGAAACAGTTGCCAGGGGCGCAAGCCGCAGTTTGGATACTGACAGGCACGGCAGAGGCAGGTCAGATTTTGAATTAGCGCACGACGCCGGGTTTATTATTTTAGATCAAGAGGGCTCTTTTGTATCCGAGAATGTGCCGGTCAACTTCCAGATCGGCAAGGTGGGAGTGGCCCTGGTAGAGGTGAAGCCGCCGGTAATAAACGACGTAACAGGATTGGCAAAACAAGAGGTAGTTGTTGAAAACAGAAGCGGGAATTCCAATGCCCTGGCCCTTGTCTCATTTTTGCCAAGAGACCAGACAGGCGATGAAAAAGGATGGATTTATCTGCCTAATAAGGACGGCATAACGGTATTGGTTGAATTTACGCCCCAAGAACAAAGAAAGTCGGTAATATTGGTGGCAAAGGTGCCGCCTAATATATTAGGCGGCGTTGACAGAAGAATTATTACCAGCAATATAACGGCCACCACGGTTAACTACCAGCGGGGGGATATAGCAGGCGAATTGCCCGAGGCGGAAAAGGGTTTTTTGAAGGCTGTTTTTAAAAAGGGCCAGGAGGTGACAAAGGACCAGGTCAGCATAAAGTGCCTGCCGCCCCCGGCGATATTCCCGCAGGCAAAGGAAGGCAAGGATGTCCACGCTGTTGAAAAGGTAGCGGTATCGCTTAGGTCCGATGCCCCCGGGCCGGTTATAATAGAGATTGACCCTACGGTATTCGGCCTTAAGACGGGCGAATTCATTGACTCTTATATACCTGTATATATAGAACCAGGCCAGACGCTTGAGGTATCTATACCCGTAAGAAATGTAGTTAATCATAAGGAAAAACAGACGGTTGTTTATGTATATACTATTGTCGGCTCCCGCGCGGGGCCCCTTCAGGGAGAACTTCAGCGGCAGGCAAGGCTAATAGACCAAAATACAAACGCGGATATTACAAAATTGCTTAGCAGATTAAGATTTGAGGCGGGCCTGTTCAACAAGGACCAAAAACCGGATCAGGCGGATATTTTCATTACATTTATAAATAAAGACGGTATAGAAGACTGCATTCCATTTTTCTCCTACGAGGCAAAGGAGGAAACGGCAGGCGGAAAGACATTTTATTGTTTCAGGGTCCCGTTTACTGACCACAAGAAGGGCCTTGTCGGGGCCACAATCACCGGCATAGAAGTTACTTTTAGGGATAATCTAGGCAGGGATTGCAAAGATTCCAGCGGGGTTCAGATAGCCCAGCGGCTTGAGAACGGAGGGTTTAAGGCGTTTGATCATGAAGAAGGTAAAAAAAGCCCGCCGCTATGCAGGATAGCATTTGTAGAGGCCGAGGCCGAATCAAATTTTATCAGGTCAGACCCGAAGCAAAAGGCGTCAGAGGGCATATTAGGGTTGCCGCTATCAGTGGATTATCGGGATGGCCCTGTATTGTTATTGGAAGACCACAAACCGGATAAATTTTATTTGATGGGCCAGGACGGCGTCTTTAATGTTACGATGGAAACATGGATGTCTCCCGGCAGCGCCTGGAGCTATTTGTGCCGCAGGCACGGGATTAATACAGCGGGCTCTATCAGGATCGAGGCATCAAGGCTTAATGAATTAGGGATTCCACCTGAATCATATAGCCAGCTGGATATGGAAGAGTTTCCTTTAAGTTTTGACGGCAACGAGTTTGATTACGCATTAAACTCCGCCCCGCAGTTGCGCACGCCAAAACAGAAATTTATTCTTGGTGTTTATGAACTTTATTGCACGCAGCGCTCCAGCCAGGAGGCCGTTAAGATCACCAAGGAGCACAAGATTGTCAAGGTCGAGCCCAAACTCGGTATTCTGCCTATTGCGCCTGAAGGGGGAAGGCCCTATCAATTTGAAGTAAGATACACGGCCGTTTCAGGCAGCACAGGAAAGGTGGTCTTGGATGTATCCGCAAGCAGCAATTTTGAGACAAACGAACGCGTCTTATGGGGCCGCAAAAGGCCTGTCCCGCAGGAAAAAGAATACACAAGCCACCTGCAAAAAGGCCAGGCAGGATATCATGACCTTGACAAATTAGACAGGTTAGAAAGGGAGGCAATTGGCTTTTTCATAGAGGGCGTTAAGAAACTGCGGCAGCAGCGGCCGGATTTAAACATAGACCCAGAAAATTTCCCTCTCGTTCAGGAGTGCCTCTCGGAATTACTTACGGGCGCGAATCAAATTATTGTTGGAGGCGAAACGCAAAGGCACGCTCTTAATACGAACGACAGGTCCCAGATGCGCAGGCGCGCCGTAATACCCAAGATTGTAAATTTTTTACGCGCCAACAGGTTGTGCGATGAAAGCAGCATTGACAGGTTCCTGGAATCGCAAGGCTGCCTGCCGTCTAAGGTATCCGCCGAAACGGTTGATGCGGCGGAAAGAGGAACCCCGTCACCAGGCCTTTCCGTTACGCTAAGGCCGGTTGACCCGAGCATAATTGAGGTGGATCCTACCCTAAGGCCGGAGTGCAACATCAGGCCGCCTACGGAGGCCGAAAAGGAGAAACACGCGGCGGAATCTGAGAGGAAAAAAAAGCTAAATGAAGTAAGGGAAGAGACAGAGTTTTATAAACTGCGCCGCCTCCTGGCCGTCAACAGGGTAGTGAATTTTCTTGAGTCATTTGCGGGATTCCATATGATGGATCAAATGGGCCGGGCCTATTTCGAGGACCCATTTAAGGGTGATTTTTTTGAGCGTTTTCCGGAAAGATTTTTTGAAGGCAATCCCTCAACCCCTTATTTAGCCATGTTTGCCTATTCCGCCTCGCAGGGCTGGCGCAGCCTGCAGGCATTAGGCGCGTCAAACAGCGATCTGGATATTGTGGATGTAAGGATTTATATGACTGATAAGGGCACAGGGCAGGAAGTTGAAATCAATCCAACACGCATTAATGGCGAAAATCTTTATAACATGATAAAGGCCGCAACCGATGTCAGGGTTGAGGTGGATGTCAGGAATAACGGCAGAAGCATAGCCCAGGTATCTGCATTTATGGTGTTGAGCAAGGCAGAACCCGAAGAGATAGAACGCCTGCGGCAGCTGGGGGACAACACGGACAGGCCTTTAAAAGTAGATTCCTCAATAGAAGAATTTGAATATCCTGTAGAAATTCCGGACGGCAAAGGGGGCGTGTTGAAGGTAGAAAGGAAAAAAGACGCCGCGAGGATGGTTGAGGCCTATGCGATCAAGCCAGGTTGTAGCCCGGATTCTAAGGCAGGCCCCAAACACCCGGTACCCGCGGGCGGTCAGACGACGGTTAGATTTTATTTTAACGGAGGCCTGCCTATCGGAAAAAATTCCTGGGCTATCGGCGTTGCCAATACCGTTATGGAAAACCACGCGGAGGTTCAGGGGGTGGTTCGTTTTGGCGCTCCCGATATAATCGTCCTGCCTCCCCAGGCGCTTATCCTGGAGGAATTTGAGTTTAATGGCCTGCGCTTGAAAGAGATTTTAGACAAAAGCGATTCAGGCGAGGCGTTGACGCCCCAGGAGCAGAATTTTCTTAATGAAGCGTTAAAATTGCGGATAAGGGATGTCAAACGCAAAAAGGAAAATAAGGAAACCTTGACGCCGATGGAAGAGGAATTCTTTAGAAAGGGAGAATATATTCAGGGAATACTTAAACAGATTGATGAAAAGAATAAACAAAATTTAACCGATGAAGAAAAAAGGATACAGGGAAGGCTTGATTTTTTGACATATCAGATCATGACCATATGGGCTCAGCGTATCCACGGCCGGCAGATTAAGGATGAGGGATCGCGGCGGGTCATGAAACTGGCCGGCATGGATGAAGGCGCGCCGGTTCCTATCGCGTTGAACGTCGGAAGCGATTCGGCTGTTTTTCTTTCTCACGACGGAACGCAGACCGGGCCAAAGGTAGATGTAGACGGCCTTACGCCGGTAAAGGTTACCGACCCTAACACAGGGAAAACCTGCACTGTATTTGAAGGCACAGTGTGGCTTAAGGCCGAAAATATAGGAGACGCTACGCGTTCGCGTTTTGGCGTTTTGGCAAGTTTTGAGAATCTGGATACGAGGGCAGCCTCGTTTGAGGTAAAACAGGATGTAAATATAAATAAAATTGATATGGCCGGCAGGCCTTTAGAGGCGGAAGGGGTAGCTTATATACCAATTCATGTCAGGATTCCCGACGGGGGGAGGATCCTTGTTAAGGTCGCCATTATCCCTGATTCGTATGAGACGGCTGATTCACCTACAGGAAAGATTCCCCACGAATGGACGCTTTCAGAAGAGGTAACGGTCGGCAATCCCGTGAATATTGATGACATACAGGCAAAGGTGCTGCATACGCTAAGCGTTTCTAAAGATGAGGACAGCACCGTAGCTGTTGTTGAAGCGAGTTATAATCCCGCGCCTAATCCGGGGAACAGGCCTATTCGCCTTTACGCCTTATGCAGCCCGAAAGACGTCATTGGGTGGCGTTATAACCCAGAGGTTGAATCAGATTCGCGGCTGTTAACGCCGGACGGCGCAAAGGTAAAGTTTTTGATACCAATTTCTGATCTGTCCAGGTTGACTAACCTGACCTTTGCCATGGTTGCTCCAACCGGTGAGTTTGGCGTACCGGTTCAGATGGAAATTAACGGAGTAAAGGTTGATAAAAAAATCCCTGTTCTGACCGACGAGACGGGGCCTAATAAAGGCGTCTATGAGACCGCAGATGGATTTAGTTTTTATGGGCAAAGAAAACCTGACAGGCCTATTATTAAATGTCCTAAGGGCGCGCCGGGACCAAAAAAGTTTACTGTTAGATGTTTCGCTGTTAAGGAGAAGGAGTTTGACCCTAAAGCAGGTTTTTCCAAAAGCGCGCCTTTGGGCGAGCAGGTAGTTGAGGTAGGACCCGATGAAGCAAAAGAGGTCATTTTTACTGAGGAGTTTCAAAGGTTTTCCGCGGGAGAGGGCGGCAGCCTGAAGGACCGCTTGATTATAGGGTATGAGATATACAACGAGAAAGGCGAGAAGATAGGCAATGTCGCGCTCTGGTCTATTTTCCAAATGGAATTTATTAAAATGGCTGTCCGCTTTGGCGGGACAGAGGAAGAATTGGAAATCAACAACGGTTTTCTTACAGTTGACGAAGACGATGTGGTGTTGCAGCGCAAGGCGCTGGACAACATAGGCATGCCGGCTGAGGAATGGGGAAAGATTGAGAAGTTTCTTAAGATCGCGTCTGCCCTGGTATCGCAGGGAGTAATCTCGCCGGCAGATAAGGATTTTTTCCGTTCATCTATGGAGACAAAGGTCACGGATACAATTATCCTGCCGCCGGCGCTTGAGGAGCGCATCAGGTATGACGGCAGTGTAGAAGGAAAAGGTTATGATACCGATACGACGCATCGCCTGGGCTCGCCTGAGCATGTAATTCAGGGCCGTCGGCAGGCGCTAAAGCGGGATGTGCGGGAATACGGATTAACCGCGGTTATGAATGAACTGGGCGCCGATCCCAAAGTTACCAAACCCAAAGGGCCGGGCCGCGGTCTAGAATTAGCGTATTATGATTCAAGAGACAGGCAGGAGGATAGGCGTTCGGAAGAACTTAACCGAAAACGCCGGGATGTGTTGTCTACAATACAGGAAAGACATGATACGTTGGCTCCTCCTATACAGGAGGCGATAGCGATAGCCAAGGGCCAGGAAGAACAAAAGGAGCAGTTTATCAACTGGGTGTTTTGGGGGCCTATTTTGGGATTTGGCGGCGCGGCATTTCTTGTTTATTTATTAGAGGAAGAGTTGAGGAAGAGGGCTACGCGGCGCCACGGCAGAACCGGCGAAGCGGCCCGGACGGAGGAGTTGTTTGTTGAATGGGGTATTCTCCCGCCGCCCGCGCCGCCTGCAGGCGGGGCGCAACCCGGCGTTCAGCCGCCCGGTGCCCAGCCGGGCGGGAATATCCATCCATTTCAGGCGCGGGTGTCCCCTGCGCAGGCTCTTCAGATAAGAGAAAGGCTGCGTGTTATAAATGTTCAACCTCGCTACCCCGCGCCGGTTACGATACCTATACGGCATGATACTACATTCACGCAGGTTATGCAGGGCGTAGGGGAAGCGTTAAAGGGGATATTAAGAGAAAACGGGATTGACAGCGATCTTTTTCATAATAAACTGGACCGCTTTATTGAAATAGTTTACGCAGAAAAAGGCATAACAGAAGGCAGCCCTATAGCGGATGTCTTAATGACTAATTTGAGGGCCCGCGGCCAATTAGAGATTTTTGCCTATGGTATGATAAATAATCCCGCAAGCGCCACAACCGGCTCATTTAATCTTTTTGAAAACCATATGGCGGACGGCCGCATAGGTTTTAATCTTGACTACATACTTTCCCTTGGCTCAAGTTTTATTGAGACGCCACAAACACCGCAGCCGCTTAACGATTCTACCGAAGCGGCTATCGCCGCCGGCCTCGCGGTAGGCCTTATAGGCCATGAGTTGCTCGGCCATGAGGCGGCCGGTCCGCATATAGACCATGCCGCGTTTGAACAGGCCCTTGTTGCGAGCGACGCCGCTATATCTGTCCAGTCCGAACTCGTAAGCCCGGTCACAAATTTCTTTTACCGCAATGTGCGCCAAACCCCTCAGGACGCGGGCGGGGTCCTTCAGCCGCGCGTAAGCGAACAGGCATCCCCGTTTTTAGAGGCCTTTGACGCTCAGGTCTTTGATTCTTGCCTTGCTAATGCGATACATATACCAATGACAGAAAATTTTATACAGGTCAAGGATAACCTGCACGGAGGCCGGCTTACATGGGAGGATTTTGGCTGGGTTCAGCAGTTTCTTGGCCAGACAGTAGAGGTTTTGGCAACAAGGCCGGCATATCAAAATGAACTGGCTCAGAAAATCCGCAGTAAATTAAAAGGGTGGCTGGAAGATATGCAGCGCCTGACCCCGGAAGAATCGCAGAATCAGCTTGAGCTGTTAAGCGCGTTTATGAATGAGCCGCAGCGCCAGGGCGCCCAGCCGGCTATGATACCAAGGCCTGTCGCGCTAAGGGCTGGCGGTGATGTCGTGCTAGGGGTAGCCAGTGAGCCGTTTTTCCTACAGCCGGCAATCTGGTTAAAACAGTTATTCCAACAGGGCGGCGTGTCGGCCAGGGAATTTCTGGGTTCAATGCTGCTAAGGAGCATATATGCCCATTCCGCAGGGGCGACTATGTTAAAGCCGGGAAGGCAATTTTCAACGGTTCAGGTTGAATTGGATATAGGGGCCTATGTATTCGGTGTATGGGCAAGGTGGCTTGAGGGACACGGTGTTATACAGGCAAATATAATGACGGGCGACGGCGCGCTGCAGAGAGATCAGGTAAACCAGGGCAACCCGTTATTTGCGCAGCATCAGGCCCGCTCCCGGGTTTATATAGACGGCCAGGCGCGGGAAGACCTTGTGTCACTGCTTAGCCAGAGACGGCCGGCGGTTGCCGCTACCCTTGCTTATGATAACCCTACCGAACACTCCTTTTACAGGGATGTCCTCTCAACTATTATTTCCGACGTTGTGGACTGCGGGCCTATTCCCCCGCCGGTTCAGAGGGCCATTAACGCCCAGCGCAGCGAATTTACTATCATGGCCAGCGATGTTTACCGCGTCCTGGTTGTGGCAGGCGGCCGCTTTTGGGAAGTGAGGTTAAATGAGGCGGTAGGGTCAATGAAGGGAACAGTTCTGAACGCGGCCCTGCAGCTTTATTTCGGATATTTTACCGGTTATAAACGGTTTACGACCTTTGCTGACGGCAGAGAGGCGCGATTTGACGATATTGCGGTTCCACTCGGAGATTTTACAGGAATATCCGCGCCCATTGTGAGGATATTCAGAAATTTGCATTTCAGGGGGCAGGATGTCCTGCATCCCGAAGATATCGCGGCGCCGATTAATAATGAGTACGCGGCAAGGAGGGGTACGGCCTTAGTCAGATTGAACAATGGCGCACCCGCCGCGATGCGCGGATGGCTAAACGGCGTAAGCGCGGCGCTGTCAGCCAATGCCGGCGGATATTGGAATAATTCCAGCTTGGAAAGCCTGCATGTTAACGTAGATTTTATAGAGGGCCTCATGAATCACGCGCTTCCGGCAGGGCACTGCGCGACAACGGCTATGACTGACGGCCTGGTCGAGCGGCTTTTAGCCGCCAATCCTCCGCCGGCCGATATATTAGGAACTTTTGGATACAACGACCCCGCTCAAATCACGGATGACCCCGATATACGCCGCCAGATATTCAGACAAAGCTTCTATACACAAGATCCGAATTACCACCAGCAGGTTTATAGCTGGCTTGAGAATCCCGCCAATGTCGGCTCGGAAGATTTTACCCAACGGCCTATTACAATAACCGCGCTACACCGCAACCTTGCACCGCAGGCCGCGCGTGATTCCTACGACCGTCGTGAAATAAATGATTTTGACAGATTAGCGGGCGGCGTGACTATTTTGACGGAAGCGCCTGGGGGCGCGGCTGAAGGGGTTTCAACTCTTGATATATTGCTCAGAATTGTTATTGGCGCCAATCATATACGCGCCTTTGGCGACATGTGGGAGAGGACAAGAACCGGACAACGCGAGTCCCATCGGGATTATACAGCCGCTGAAAGGATTCACGGAGAGGACACGGACAGGACAGGCCAACTCATAATAAATACCTTGCGCGGTTACACGCCCGGCGCCGCAAGGGCCAACGCAAGCCGCGTCTTTGACGGTTTCATCGCCAATAACGCTATGGACGATTTGCGCGCCATAGCAGGTTCATTCGCTCCCCTTGATTTGCGCCACAACGTTATATTAGTCGCGGATAGCTTTGATGTCGTGGGCCAAAACGGCGAACGGCTGAATGCCGTGGAATGGATAGATTCTATAAGGGCGCAGTCGCCGGCCCCGCCCGCGCTGGCCGCCGATGATATTGAGCAATTTATGCTGCAGGAGAGATTTTTAGGCCAAATGCAGGCCCATATCGGAGTTGTTCCCGGCGGGATAGTGGAGTTTCTTGACGAGGCCTTCACGAGCCGCCAGCAGGGCCTCGAGCAGCCGTTTACAGAAACGCTTTTCCCGCGAACGGCGGTGTTTCACCATATAAGGGACTTTTATAATCCGGGCATGACTCATATTGAGGCGCGCGACCAGGAACGACAGGCGCAGGAAAGGACGCTGGCCCGCGAGGCTGAGCATGCGCTGACCCCGGAAGTCGGAATAACAATAACAGGCCCTGCCGGGCAACCGGTGGAAGTGGCCAGGGTATGCGGCATGCGCCTGGGATCCCACAGGCCGTCCACCCCGGCCGAACAGGCGGCAACTGTGTTTACAAGGATGTTTGATAAGGATATCGTTCCGCACGTGTCGTTTATTTCCATGTCAGGGTTTCTTAAACTCCGCGCGCACCAGTCCGCAGGCGCCTGGTACAGCCCTGACGAGATTCAGGAAATAATTAATGAGGCCCTGGCGTCTCAAGATAGGTGGCGCAATAGATTTTTGCCCGCAGGCAGACAAGACGCGGTAAACAGGGTTGGCCAGGTCAGGCTAGATATATCTAACTATCAAGACAGGGCAATAGCGGCTATCCCGCCGCAGGAATTCGCGCATTTTATGCTCGGCGCGGCTATGCGTCAGGCCCGCCTCGTGATAAACGGCCCTGCGCTGGATAGATTGGAACATTGGATAGCAACCCAGTTTACCGACAATGTTGACCAACTGACAGAACTCTTAACGCGCATCTGTTTTGCCTCGCATGAAACAATTGAGGGAAGGGCAATAACGCCCCAGCAGGATGGAGCCAATTTTGGCATTGCGCGCGGGGCTTGTCTTCTCCGCGCAGGAGATATATTAAATGATTTAATCGGAATATTCCCCGAAGCCGCGCGGGATAATATCAGGGGCCTTATCGCTGATATAGGTTCCGCAGGCCTTGATAGGGCCCATATGTACGGCGCCATGGCCTATAACGCGATGTATCAGAACCAGGCGTATCAAAGTTACATAGCGGCAGAAATGCCTGAAGGAAGCCAGGACTCAAGGATTGTCAGCGCGGGCGACAAGTCCACGCAAAACGCCTCAATAAATGACGCGGCGCGCACAAGGGCTGTTCAATTTAAGATTAATCAGTGGGGCGCGGTTGCGTGGCGGGTCAATGAATGGGGCCGCCGTATCGGTTTAGGGGAACCGGCCTTTGTTCCGCGGGACCGCGCCTGGGCGAGGGCCTTTCCTGAAGGCGCCGCCAGCGGCGTTGTTGTCCGTTTCGGCTCAGAGGCGGGAATTCCGAATGCGGGGCATTTAGACAGGGATATAGGCGAGCTTGTAACAGGCGTTTATCAGGCGGCCAAAGAGGCCTTTATGTTCCCTCACAGCGCCCTTATCTTTACAGAGGTCAATGAGGCAGTGCCGTACAGGGAACCGCTCAGTTCGGATAAAATTGATGAGGCGAACAGGCCCGTGACAATTATCCTTGTTAATGAAAGCGGCCAGGCGGGAAACCTGGGGCAGATATTAAGAGACAGATTCCCTGCAGCCAGAAACTTTAATTTTAATATCGTCGTCCTCTCAGAGCAGGAGGCGCAGGACCTTGTAAATAATAATATAGGAGCCGCGTTACAAGAGAAGATCGCAAATCATTATGCCAATGCGGGCACAGAATTCGGCCGGACACAAGCGCAATTGAATGAGGCGTTCCGCGATGCCTTTATGACCATGCACCTAAACGGCGTTTTAGACGCGCCGATGCCGCTTGAAGCGGCCCTTCACGCCCACCGCGGACCGCTTGACACACGGAATGATTATACATTTGTTGTGCATTGCGCAAACGCGGCCCAAGCGGCGCAGGTTGGTAATCTTGCAGCCGCCATACAGGCCGGTTTTAGCGCAGGCCAGGCAGTAGTTACTGTCTTAAACGCCGCTGAAAATATACTCCAGATTGAAGTTGTGGACGCGCCCCGCGGTTTTGGCGGAGCCCAGCTTGATGAAGATCACGCCGCCGCCAGAATGGCCGATATCTTTAACGGTAACCATCTTGCCGGGAACTGGGGCATAGGGCGCGTTACAACTACGGCAAGGGATGTTTGTCAGGAGTGCCGGCGCGGCTCGCTTATTGAATCAAATATGGATGATTTTTCCGCAGAGATAGCGGCAAACCAGAGCCGCCGCCATTTGCATCATGTAAATGCTCACTTTCTGGTGCCCCTGATTTCAAATGCCCGGTGGTCGCTTGACCCGGGCTTAACACCACAGAGGCGCGAGGCCGCGCGTCAAACCGCGCAGGGGATGATTGATCAATTAAACGACCACCTTCATCATCTCGCGCTCCAGCGCTGCGGATATGATTTCGACTTGCCCGCAAACCATGTGTCAAATCGGCATGCCATGGCAAAATTCAGCGCGTTAGAGGGTAGGGCCTATCATCCGATTACTATAGAAGAAGTTGCCGCGTCCTGGCATGAGCTTTCCCCGGATGCGATAGAAAGCGGGCTGTTGAACCTTTCTCCGGGAGAAGGTTTTGTGAGAAAACACCTCATAGATTACTGGAATAAGATCATTCACAATCTTGCCGGCATAGGCCGGGCCACACCCCAACAGCAGCAGGCGCTTATAGATGCGTTAAACCAACAGCATGGCCAGGTCGTGCAGGCCCTGGCAAACGGCATTGCCGACCCGGCCCAGCGGCAGGCGTTTTTAGACAGACGCACAAGCGCGGCGCCGTTTAGTCTTGAAAATATAGATTCAGAGATAGAAAACCTGCGCGAGATAAGCGCGGAACAGCTCCTTGACGGTGATGAATTGGTCATTGACGGAGTAAATCTTAAGGTAATAATAATGATAATTGCCCATTCAACCGTGATGAATGATTTAAATAATGCCCAGGACCATCTGCATCCTGATGTAAGGCAGATGGCCCGGCTGTTCTGTCCGTTCCCGACGTTGTTTAATCCGGGCATGTATGATACCTCAACCTATTGGACCGTCTTCAACATACATCCCCTGTTCGCCGGGAAACCTCTTGCCAGGGTGCCGATTATCCCGAGGCCGTTCTTTAATCCTCAACTAGCAACCCCAAGAATTCCCGCGCTTTACATGAGGGAATTTATGGGGATGGCAGAGCAGCACGCTGTTCTTGGCGGCCCCAATAAGACCGTAAACAGCGTGATTAATCCTTTGCTTGCCGCGTTGACAGAGGATACCTCGGTAAACGAGGCGGCAGAGGCAACGCCGGCCGAAGAACCGGCGACCCCCGCCATATCAAATTTATGGGACAGCGTTTTTGAGCTCTCCAAGGAAAGGACTAATCTGGGCGAGAGCGTGCGCAGGGCATTTTTGGGCGGTCTTGCCAGGGGCTTTGGCAACGCGCATCAGGATATGCGCGTAAGCCCTGTTGACGGCGAATTTAATCAAGACACCGCCTACAATCCGAATGGCGCCGCCGGCTCCACCATAATGGACCTCATGGATAATCATTTAAGCCGTTTCGCGACAACGCGGAATGGATATGAAAGGGAAGGGGCAAATTCCGGCTATCTGTATTTTGATTATATCTTCTGCGGCGGCACGGGAAAGCAGCTTAGGGGCCGCATCACCCAGGACCCGAGGACAGGTACGGGAAATAATAAATGGGGCCTGGAAAATATTGTAAAGGTCCAGCATGAAGTTTCCCAGACAAGAATGATGTATCCTTCTTATGATACCGTTGGGCGCCTTGCACGGCTTTTGCACGGCGATTTAACAGAAAGGGTCTCCGACATTGATTATAAACTACTGGGAGGCCTTGCCCAAGCCCACCCGGATGCGGCTGTGGCGGATATGGCCATAGCTGAGGTAGAGCAGCTCATACAAAATTTTGAAGATTTACCTGCGGACCAGCGGCAGGGACAGCGCCTAGAGGACTTTATTGTTCAACATATTAATCCCGCGATTGACGCGCACGCCCTTGTTTTAATTGAGGACGTCCTTATGCTTTGTGATGCGCCGCCGCTTTCCAAATATCACACAAGGAAGATTGCGCCGTGGACAAATTCAAGAAGATATCCGGGTTTGTCCGAGAATAACTGGGGAGAAGTTGAGGGGCTTTACGCTGTCTTGGATACGCGGCCGATTGTTATGAGGGTAAGGCCCAGGCGCGGCTATGGCGAAAGGGCCTCTCTGCATGCGCTAAGAGTTGCGGACGAGATTATAAGGGGAGTGCGCACTATATTGGATTTGGACGGACTGACATGGCGCGAGGTAAGGCCTTATTTAAGTTTTGAGGCGCAGTCAAGCTTTTATAACTACAGACATACGCTTGATACAGGAGATATTCAACCAGAGGGCCAGGAAACCTTTTCTGTCACAAAGGACCTGACTGAGGCGCAGGGGCACCCGGGCGCGGTTTTCCATAGCTTCCACTTCAATTTCCCGGCAGGGCAATTCTCATTCTGGCACCATCCCATGACAGGGGACCAGTTTTTCAGGGGAGAAGCGCCCGAAGGAGCGGTATTTAACGGCCACAGGATACCCGCCGGGACAATAATTGAATTCTGGAGGACTCCGGAGGGAGAGATATTGCCCACGCACGAGCGCCTCTACGGAGAACTGCCGCTGACAGTAAGAATGGCCCTGTGGCGGGAGAGGCAAAGGTACAGCAATCAGATTCCCGGAGAATGGAATTGGAATGAAATCCGGGGCGGCAGAAACATTGCCTTACCGCTGGCAAGCACAGGCATAGGCGCAGTCAACTTAGGAAGGATTGCTTATAGATGGCTGGGCGATGCGCTTGGCCTGGTTTTGGAAGCGAGGTCCCCGCGGCTGGCAGGCCTAACGCGATGGGTAAGCCGGCCTATTCATTTGCTTGACCGCTTGGTAGGCGCCCCGGCAGTAACTACCGCTGGTCAGGCTGCCGCTTACGGAGGGCTCTATTATGTTTTAGCTAATAAAGCACTCACCAGCCCTGGGGGGATTGGATTTTTGATGGGGAGCCTCCTTGCAGGGTACACTGTCGCCGGAGTTTCATATTTAGGAAGGAAGGCGCTTAGATTACATAGAGAGAATTTGTTGACTCGGCCCACAATTCCGCCTGTTGCCGGAGGCCCTATGAAGCGGGTAGGTTCAGTAGCAGGCGCGGCAGGCAGAGAGGCAAAGCAGAGGGGAGACGGCCTTGCCGCGCGCATAAATGAATTTATGGCCGCGCAACAGGATGGCCAGGTACTTAATTCCATATCCGCGAATGTCCTGGGCCTTGCCGCAAACATACCTGGCATTGATCCTGCTAGACTAAAGATAATAGAAGTAGGCCGCTCAGAGCTCGGGACTATTCCCGCTTATCACCTTACCTTGGGCGATACGCTCGTTGTTTTCTTAAATACCGAAACCGGGTTCGCGTATAACCGCGATGAAGCGGTCTTTCATGAATTGCGCGAGGAATTCTGGTTCCGTAACGGATTTACCGCCCGCAAGGCCCACCTGATAGCGAACGCGGAGCGCGATGGCGCTATAGCCGCCGGATTATTTACATTGCAGCCGGGCGGGCTCCCCTATCATATTACCGAGCTGAATCGCATGCAGGCGGAAACAAAAATAGATGAACTTAGAAAAATTATTCTAGAGAACCGACAGTTCCATTTAAGGGCAATCATGGCGGCTATGACGCGGGCAGCCGCTTCAGGCGCTGGGCATTGGCTCTGGAATGATATCCAATCGCACGCGGACCGCGAGGAGGCATATAAACAGATGGCGCGTGTCAGATTGGCAGGCCTTAGTCAGCCGGTTTCCATTCCGGAAAGAGGGATAACAGGGTTAAGGGGACTGCTTACAGAGAAAGAAATAGACGCGCGAGAGACAAAAATAGCCAAAAGAGAGGCCAGGGCAAAAAAGGAAAAACAACTAAATTATGTAAGCAGAAATTGGGCAAAATTTATGGCGTGGATTGGCCTGGGGGCCTATGGATATCCTTGGGATTGGCGTCTCTCACTGAAACATAAAGAAGGCATTAGTTTTGATATAGCAGACGCGCTTTTGAAGAAATTCCAGCTTGTAAGCGAAAATATACAAATAGATAGGATATCTGAACAGGTGTCAAATTTTATAACACAGAATACGGGACTGGGGTCAACAACAATTACCGCAATTTATTTTATAGCCGCACTAATACCTTTACTTATAGCGTTGACTCAATTTGAATTCAAAGGCCGGGCCAGTAAGGCCCTTATATGGACAAGCCTTCTATTGACGGCCGGACTTCCTCTGTTAGCTTCTCTGCCAGCGCAATTGGCAATTGCCGCAATTTATATGGCAGTTTCATTAATACCTCTATTCTTAGCGGGTAAAATCGGAGGGCAGGGAACCAAACGCGCCCTTATGGTGCTAAGCGCTGTATTACTAGTCGCGATTCCTCTTATAGTTGCTGTTCCGGGATTGTTAGGGTGGGTCGCCGGAGCGCTTTTCTTGCTTGGTCTCGCAAACGGAGTTCGTTTAGCAGGCGTTAAAATCGCGGGCGCAATACTGGGCCTGCCAAAAATATATAAAGAATGGCGCAAGAAGACGCGGGATATTAAGAATATTTTACGCGCCCTGCCATCCGGCCTCACGAGGCAGCAGAAGAAAGCCGCGAAGACGCTTGCGACAACATTATATGACGCGCGCAAAAATTTAGACGAGAAACAGGAAGTGCTTGTAAAGGGCCGCATCATAGCCCGCGCTGAACTCAAGAAGGCAATGGACGCCGCGCAGGATTACGCCGACGTCGTAGAAGCGCAATGGAGCGATTTTGTAGTGTCAGTCGGAGGCAACCCGCTCCCGCCAGCGGCGCCAAGCGCGGTTTCCCCGGATGCGGGCATGAAACATGAAGTAGACCACGAAACAGTGCGCAATCCGGAACTAAAAGGAGTGGTTAAGGCCAAGCGCCTTTATTCTGTAGGCGCAAATGATAAGGTTGAGGCGGTTATAGATAGGGAGCTTGGAGACCGAGCCGCTGCCTCCGAGCGCGCAGAGAGACAGAATGACATAATTTCTTTGGCCAGTGTATATACAGGCAAAATAAGAAAGGCAAGAGATGCCTTGCCTATTGTCCTTGCGAGGCTGCTTCTAGATGAAAAATCCTCTCTTAGCATTTCCCTCAAGGCAGTTGCCGCAAAGAAAAAAATATCGCTTGATGAAGCAAAATCCCTCCTGTTGGAAAATCTTGATGAAGGAAATATCCCGCTCTTGATAGTGAAGGGCAGATACACTCTCCACGACGGTGGCCCCATTGCGCACGCGCGCAGGGGCATTAGGGAAAAGGGCCGCGCCGTCTGGATAGGCGAATACTCAGTGAGGGACCTGACAGAACAGGACCCGACCGGGCAAAGGCTGGCCGAGGTTATTATAGATGAAGGCCTGCATACCGCATTCCCTGAGTTTGGCCATGAGATAATAAGGCATAATCCCATATTTGAGGAATTGATGGGCGCGGCCGCTGCGGCACGCGAACCCAGGGCATCCGGCGTATGCGATGCGGACGCCTCAGACGCCGGGCAAAAGACGCTTGCTGAAAGGCTGCGTGAAGATATAGATAAATATGAAAATTATTTTCCAGCCAAAGGGCTTACGCAGCAAGAGTTCAACATCGGCGCTAGAGATACCCCATTCTGTTATGTAACCTTGGTAGGGGGGCTTGGAATGAGATTTTTGGGAGGTAAATTTCCGAAGGTTATATTCCCAATAGGCGGCAAGCCAATAGCCCTTTATGGGATAGAGGCCGCGAGGAGATTTGGTATGCCGGTTGTGGCAGTATGCGGCAATGAAAAGGCAGTCAACGCCCAAGAGGCAGAAGCAGCAAAAACGGTTATTGAGGCATTGGATAAAGCAAGAAAGGATTTACGATTCGTTGCTTCTTACGATCCTCGCGCCGGCACGGGTTATGGGGCCATTCAGGCCTCGCGCGTCATGCCGGAGGGCTACCAAGGCAATATAATCGTTGTTGTAGGAGACGCGCCAAGGATAGATGCCGAGCTATTGACGAACATGAAGAAGGACCACTTAAGACCCAGCGAAACAGGAAGGCCGGTTGGCTGCACAATTATTACATCGGAATTTGAACATACGCCTGTCAACTATGGCCGTATAGTCAGGGGAAAAGACGGAACAGTCGAACGTATTATTGAACAGGCGGATATATACGCGCTCATAGACGGCGTAGCAGGTGGCAAGGTCGTGCGGGAAGGCAAGGCATTGAAGTCCATAACAGAACCGCCAATGCTGCCGGGCGAAACAGATGAACAATACAGACAGCGGCTCCTTTCTCTTCCGAAAAGAGGGGCCATACAGCTTTCCGACGGGACAATATTGACAGGCATTGAGCTTCATCGTATTAAAGAATGGAACTCGGGGATGTATGTGTTTAACGCGTCCTTATTATGGCCCATCTTGGGCAGCGTAACGTCCCAAACAGCCCAGGGGCAATATTATGTCACCGACGCTATTAAAAAGATGAATGAGGCAGGGTGTGAGGTCAGGGCCCTTATTGTGCCGCCCGGCTCCATAGAGGCGGTAAACAGCATTGGGGATTTGAATAAACTCCTGACAGGCTGGTGCGGTAAACTCGCCAGCGATATCGCAGATGAGTTTGCGCAAATCGACGCCTCCGGAGAGGAAATTGAAAGCATTCTAAAACTGATGCGCAATATAGAACCGGAAGAGAGCATTGATTCGCACGTGGAGGAACTTTGCCGGTTAGATCCGGCGATAGATAAAGGCCTTTTAAAGAAAACGCTTATCCTAAACGGCGATATGGCCAGTTTGCGCGCTGTTTCCGAATTGGTTTACACATTGTGGGGAAAGCATCAGCCTGTGGTAGCGGTTCTTATGGATAAATTACCTGAATTGCGCGAGGCGTCAACAAATGTCGAGACATTCGTTGAGAATGTGCAGGGCCTTATCAATAAAATAAAAACCGGGACAACGATGAAGGAACCAAGCGCGGTCCTGACAGACGAAGACAGGGCGCGGGAAGAGACCGGCAAGGCCGGAATCGCGCTTGATCCGGCGAAGATCGCATACATGCCGCTGTCCGGAAAACTCATAAGGAGAATAGATAAGATATTAGAGGGGGCGGCGTCAGGTGTCAGGTCCTCGGGAGTTATCCTTGAGATTACGGACCAGTATCCCGGCCAGTTAAAAATAGACGGCAAGACCTATGCATTGGGGTATAGAGACGCCCAGGGCAGGCTGCATATCGCGGTTACCAGGAAATTTTACGAGGATGTTTTGTTGCGGAAGGAGCAGAAGAATAGGAAATACAATATTTCCTACATGTTGGCAGAATTGATAGACCACGAGTACGATGAAAATATTTTAGGCCGGGCGCACAGGCATGCCGCGAGCCGTGCCAGGCTATTCCGGGCCCCGAAATTTTTGGGAGAGACGCGCGAAATAAGCGAATGGCACAGCTATATGATTAATCAGATGGCGGACGAGGGCCGGCTTCCGGGCGCGCTTAAGGGCTTCAGGATAGAAAGGGCAGAAGGCAAACGCGCCGTGCCGGCGGGATTAAAGAAACATGAGATGGAGATACAGAGGTATGAAGACGCGTTTCTTAAATATGCGCAATCCCAGACCAGGCGGGTGTCCAGGCGCTCCGCGCTGGCGGCCGGGGTTGTTACGGGCGCCGCCGTGGTTAGCGGGGTGACGCCAGGCGCATTTGGCCAGGCGGCGGCCCCTGCGGTGATAAATGTTAAACAAAAACAGGAGATAAGAAACTTCTTTAAGCCTACGGCATTGCGGGGCGTGGGCCAGGTAGGAGAGCAGAGAAGGCTTCAGGCAGATATCCTCAGGGACGAGGTAGAAGAGATCCGGGTAGCAATACGGCTTGCCCGGGGTAAATTAAGGATAATGAAGGCTACTGCCGAGGCAGGCGCGGCCTCCCCGGCGCAATTGGCAAGAAGCGAACTAATAGCGGCTCAGGAAAATATATATGATTGGCAGCTTGAGATTACCAGGATACTGCAGGAATATTATGATGGCTCAGGAAATAAAGAAGAGTTGTGGAAGAGATTTAAAGAGGCGATGCTCAGCCAGATAGACGCCGAGATAGAATATACCGCCAAGCACATACCGTTCCTTGAGTCGGAGATTGAAGCAAGAAAGACCGCAAAAGAGAGCCCGGAACGCATAGAGGCCTATAAGGCGGAGCAATTAAAGGCAGGCATCACGGTAAAAAAATTGCAGCATCAGCGAGCCCTTTATGAAGGGCTGATTGAAATCGGTTCCTACTTACCGCTCCCTCTTACTTTTACCACTACCTATGGAGTGGTTGATATAAGGAAACACCTGCCTCCGGTACCTAATCAGGAACCATCTCCATCAAAGACGAGATGCGGGGAAGCGGCTGAAAAGATACGGCAGGCCCTTCTTGGCATAATTCAATGCGAACAAAATGTTTTGAATGTGCACATTGCCTTGTGGAATATAAGAATAAAGAGGGCAAAAGATTTAGAGGCCACGGCCGGAAGACTTAGCGCTGAAGATATGGAGAAATTAACGGTGCTGGAGGAAAAGAAGCGCGCTTCCATACAACAAAAAGCCGCGCTGGAAGACCTAAAGACAACAGTAATATCAAAAGGCCATAACCCGGATGAAATTATCAAGGCCTCAGAGGCCTGCTTTGACGCCCTGTTTAATATGCATAAAACGAATCTTGGCGTAAGCGCCAAAATCGCAGAGAGGGACAAAAAGTTAGCGGAGAAAGGTTATATTGTCAGAAGTGACGCTGAAGAATCAGCCCTCGCGCAGGTTGTATCAAGGTTATTTAATGAGAGCATGCAGAATGTTGAAAAAATTAATCAGGCGCAAAAGGCCGCAGGCCTGCAAATGGCCCCTTATTGGAATCCGATATTTCCTCCGGGCGCTATAGATGAAGAAAACCCCCTGCCGGGGATGGCGGCGGCAAAGTTGTTCGAAAAATTACAACCTAAAAGCTTAGGTTTGGTGGTGCTACTTGACTACTCTGTATACAACTCGGTAGCCGGCGCCTCGCCGGGGCACTTGGCGGAATATTTCGCCCAATTTATGTCTATGTCGTATTCTGAACGCATGGAGTTGGCCACGCCGCTTCTTCCGACTGTAACGGCAAATATCTTCGAATGGCCGTCGCTCGTTGAGTTAATAGATCCAGGGCTTATTGAAAAGCCATTCGGGAAGCGACTTACGGAGATACAGGATGGATTTACCGCGATAGATAAAAACCGGACCGCAATGATAGAACGCGAGATAGATTCTATTACCGCGCAGATCATCATCTTAAAAAGAAAATACGATACCGCACATTCGCTTTACAAAACCAATAATATTCCGAAAGAGGAATACGAGCAGGCATCAGACGGCCTCCGCCTTGCGCATACACTCGAAGGTTTAAGAGCGGCCCTTCAATGCCTGGTTGCGGTCTACGAAGCGGATACAGAAGAAAAATTTAAAACAGCTTATGAGGAATTTCAGAAGGCTATACTCAGGATAATAGTTGATGCCCATCGCCGGGTGACAGAACGCCTGCGGGAAAAAACAGAGATATTTGAAGCGCAAATGAAAGGTTGGGCGAAACAAGGTATCGCCACGCCGAAAGAAAGCATACTGGAACATAACGCAGAAATGGCAATATTGAATTTGCGGGAAAGGCAGCTAAGAAATACATACCAGTTATTATATAACAGATGGGGTGAAGCCGGCCGGCCGAATGCCCTGCCCGGCCTTAATGTAGTAGGCGTGCCCCGCATAAGCCGTTATGAAGAAGGCAATGCTAAAGATACCCAGGCAGGCATTATAGGCGTGGCACAGATGGGAGACGGGAAAGGCAATGTTTATCAGGCGCCGCTTTTTAGAGAGGGCTATGGGGTTGTAAGTTATGCAGTTGAAATGCCTGAATTTTCCGGCTCCGGCAATAATTTTAGCGCAGGTATCGACTATCCGGAAATGACGTCCGGACGCTGGTTCCCCGAAGAATTCCTTGCGCCTATAGACGCGGAGTTTACCCAGAACGGCACCCTTGACGGCGCAGACCCTACCGAGAGCGCTGTTTATCAGTCGCCGCAGACATATTATACGGAAAGGCGGGCTGGCAGGCCGGATTATTCAGTTGCTTTTTCCGGTGAGCGCAGGTTGGTTGGCATGGAAGGCGCGCTTACTATTGAAACGCGCCTAAGCCGAAAGGATATAATGGGCGTTGACCCGCTGGATAGCAATAGATTCATAGTTGTCCATAAGGTCAGCCAGGTGCAATTCTGCAAATTTACACCGCGCGGAACAAATAAACAGGTGAGAAAGGCGCGGAAAATACCGGTTGGTTTCATTGTGCGCTCTGTGCCAAAGGATAAGGTAAGGGCGGCGTTTAAGGGCCAATACTGGGAGGATTTAAGCAGTCCGACAGAAGAAGGCGCAAGGGATTTTAAGGAAATTCTGACTGATGGCAGATATTTTAGAAGTACCCGGGGATATAAGATTATTGATATACAGGGCCGCCCGGACAACCCTGATGGGGTAACCTGCGTTATCCGGGACGCGACAAAAGAAGAACAAAAACAGATAGAAGGCCCTAAGGAAGAAGCGCCTGAACCAAAGGCCCCTGGACAGCCGAGACAACAGCCTAAGCGAAGGGCGCCGCAGCAACCGGCACCGCAACCACTGGAGAGCCGTCCAAACCGGGGCCTGATAGGCGGCGTGGCAGCAGGTATAGTGGCGTTGGCGGGCATAGCAGGCGCAACATGGTATTTAAGGAACAGGAAGAAGGGCGGTCATCCCGCAGTTAGAAAACAGGCCCCGGGCGATTATACACCTATTGCAGAAGAAATTCTATCCGCAGCGCAGTTTAACAAGGTGGAAGAATGGATTGGCCAGGGCCGCAGCTGGAGCTTTGATACAGAAGTAAGGAGAAACGGTGTCGCTAAAAAATATACTATAAGTATTCAAGGATCTAAAGCCAGCTCAATACTTGTTATTAAAATATCCGATGAGTCAGGCAGAAGCGCGGAACTACATATCCCCGCGAATATAAGCTTTGAAGAACATCCGGATGTCAGCAAATTTATAATCAAACATCCGGATGTGGAGGAATTAGGCGATAAGACGTTATGGCTGCAGTGGGTTGCTAATGGAGGCCTGGAAGGCCGCGAAGATTTTGATCCCGTTAATTTTATATATAATATTGCAGAGGCAATGTGCCATAAGGATAACCGCGATTATTTATTAATGGAGGTTTGGACCCCCGGGGGATTAGTTAAATCAATAGATTGGGGGTTTGTCCCTGTTGATAGTGCGGATGACGCCGCATACAGCGCATACGCGCAGATTGTAAAACAAGCAAGGGCCGCTACCGCAAACAAGGCTGCCAGGGCCAGATATTACCGCGAAAGATTGCCTTCTCAATTTAGAATGTGTCTGGTAAAAGAATTAAAGACAAAAGTTACGCCCCCTTCGGAAAAGAAGGAAAGTAAAAAACCAACAATAACTGGACCGGCAGCAGATAGGGTTTTGGGTAATATAGAGGATATACTAAGGGCGCAGAGAACACACTCCGACATCCTGCGCGAGATCTCATTCGCAGAAATCGCGGCTGTGCAGGCGCGGTCAGGGACCGCACCCTACAGCGATATAGGGGTCGTTCCCCGAATTAATCGGCAGCTTGTCATCGGCATACTTAAAGAAAACTGCACCCCGGGGGTGCAGGAGGCGGTAAAGCAAAAGTTGACGGCACTTGGCAGGACAGATATTTTGGTAATACCGGTTGACCGCCAAGAGATGCAGTATAAGCTTGATAAACTCGGCGCGCCGTTCGGCGTCATACTGGACGTGGATAATATTAAGGATGTAAATAAGCTGTTGGAGCCGTTTATGCAGGAACTGGACCTGCAGGGCCTGGTTGCGGATTATTCATGCTTAATAAAGTCACAAGTCACAAGTCACTGGTCACAAGTAGAAAGGCAAACGTTGATTAAAATTATGAATGACCGGCGACTTATGTTAAAAATTGCGTCGTTAAACCTTGAATATATATTTACGGCCGACAGGGCAGATTTTGTGTCACGTCATTACGAATCCCGTAATAACATTGTTTTGCCGGCAATAAAAACCAATCTAAAGAATATTGTTAAAGACAACAGGCAGGAGCCAATGGCAATCAGAAGGCGGGAAGATGATCATGAATAACTCTATCTATTCCCTCAGGAAGCTACGTGAGCTGGCAAGAAAGTTAGACAGGGAGAATAATTATACGCCCTGCCATTCCGAGAATGTAGCGAATCTTGCCATGGATTTATGCAAGGCCCTGGGCATAAGAGGCAAAAGGAAGGATATGATTATTGCCGCCTGCCTGATTCATGATATAGGAAAGGTAGGAATAGACCAAAAGATTTTGGATAAAAAGGAAAGGTTAACCGATATAGAATGGCTCAGGATAAAGAGGCACCCGACAATCTCCGCCATGCTGGCAAAGGAGGCCGGTTACAGCGACAAGGTCGCCGAGATAATATATTATCACCACGTCTGGTATAACGGTAATGGCTATCCCAAGGCTACGAAAAAAGGCGCAAGGATTCCTATCGGCGCCAGGATACTCGCTGTATGCGATACGTACGAGTCCATGATATCTAAAAGGTCTTATAAAGAGGTAGCGTCCAGGCAAGAGGCGATTGATGAACTGAAGAAAAATTCAATAAGGCAGTTTGACCCCAGGATTGTTGAGGTATTTAGCAGGGCTGTAGCGGCCGAGAATAATTAATTATTTTTTTGGGCAGGTATTAAACTTTTTTAGAAAGTATCAGGAAAAGATGAATACAGCATATTGCCCCTCAACTGTTAAGCTTTGGATACGGGCGCTTAGCCTGGTGGTTGCGGTGTTGTTTACGGGCCAGCAGGTATTATTGGCGGCCCCTTCGGCCTTTGATTCTTTAAGGCCGCTTGCTGTAGAGGAAAGAGATAACGCCGGCCCGGATGGAACTTCACGGCGCGAATTTTTAAAACATAGCATTGCCACCGCAGCAGCTATAGCCGGAGCCGGCCTGACCGCGTCCGGAGTTACTGCTGTAAATGCCCCCGCCGCAGAAATTACTTCGGATAGTTCTCAGATCCACCAGGATATTCTTATTCAGCAAAGGATAATTCTTGCAAACAGCGGCTTGCCTATTTGGCCAGGGGCATGGGCATCCTTTAGGCAAAGAGGAGGAGGCAGCACGGATTCATTATTTGAGCAAGAAGCAGCGCGCATTGAATCGGAAGAAGGCCTGAAGTTTACCCAGGCGCAGGAAAAGATGTTGTTAGCCCTTGGTACTTACAGTGGGGCCCAGGGGGATGCCGCAAGGTCAAAGGCCTTACAGGGCCTGCTGGATACAATCGTCAGTGATTCCCCGGGCAGTTGGTTTTCGGCTGCGACAGCGTACTGGCAGGCAAAGGCCGCACTGGCTAAAAGAATAGCCAAAAGCGCAGAAAAACGATGGCAGGAAGATAAAGAAAATAAACCAATGATACCAACGCCGCGGCGCAAAGTGGATGATGCCATAGACGCGCAAGTGATAGCCGATAGCAGTCTTAACGAGATATGCGCGATGCGCCAGATTTACAAAGATTTAATTTTGATTGGCTGCCCTTTACCGTCATTTCAAATAACCCTTTCGCCGTTTTTTAATTCTACCCTTAGCGCTAATTTAGGGATCGCGCCCGTCAGGGATAATCCTATTTCGGTTTGGGACGCCCTGCCTCCGGTAGTCGGCGCGAGGCGCGCACCAATACGAGATACAGCGCAGGCCCTTAAGAGGATCGCCGATAATTTAAAAACAATTATGAGGTCAAAAATCCGATCCTTAGAAACGCAGAATAGAACAAGGGATAGAGAGTTGGCTATCCAAAAGATATTGGAGATATCCAAGTTAGACATTTCGGCGTTGGAAAAAGAGACCGCGTCCTATAATGAGATAAATAATACACAGATACAATTATTGCGTTCACAGATAGAAGCGATTGATAAAATGATAACTGCAGACGGCGATTTCACCATTACCGATTCAAGCCAGCTCGCCGCTTCAGTAGTCCAGTGGAACAGGCGGATAGAGCAAACATTCACTAATTTAGATGTAATAAAGAGCTTGATGCGCTGGACTGCAGAGGAGCAAAAAACTTATTCTATAATGGAGTTTTATATGATAGAGCTCAAACACAAAAAATTTAATGAAGAGGTTAATTTGGACATTTGTAAAATTTTATCGGAATGCAGCCAGGTCATTAGAGAACTCGGCGATAATTTTAGGGACATGGGGTTTGCCGTGCCCTTACCAGGCGCCCTGGAGCAGGTTAACGGATTTCTTGGTTTTCAACGCTTTGTTACGCCCGCGCCGGTACCTTTGGAAAAGCCACTTACCGTCCAAGAGATAGACAAGTGCACTGCCGATATAAAACGTCTGCAACTGCGTTATCTTGAGTTGCGAGCTCTGCTTAAGGAAAAACTTGCAAGTGAGCGCACCAGGCAGGCAGGAGTTGAAAAAAGATTAGCCGATGGCGAAAACGAGCTTGCGGAAACACAGAAAAAAGAATCCGAGAAAAAAGCTAAGGCAGAAATGGCGTGGCTTGAGCGCAGGTTTAGAGAGAAGATTGAAGAGGCGGCCGGTAATGAGGAACTTATAAAACGGATTGAGACAAGGAAGCAACAGGATGAAAAAGCGGTGCGCGAAGAAGAGATAAAAATTAAGCAGGACGCAGAGTCCTGGATTATCGGCAACAGAGTTAAGAAGGAAAACGCCGACGATGAACTCCGGTTGGCGCACATAGAAACGCTTGAGGCAAAGGTTTTAAAGGCGGAGATAGCGCTTCTTGGTTCACCGGAAGGCACGCCCCAGCATAAGAACGCAGAGCAGTATTACGATGGTACAGTTATGGAACTATTGAAGGCAAAACTTAGCCGGATAATGGCGCGCATTCCACAGATAGAGAAGCGCGCGAGAACGTCAATGTACGGTGAATATTTCAAGGCCTTATTGCAGGAGCTTATATGTGTGCGCAATCAACTGAGGGCCCAGATTAAATGGTATGAAGACCTCAAGGCGCTTGGCGTGCCGCTTTGTTCCCCTGATTTTACCCCGAGCGGGATGGTTACTGTCCAAGGCCTTGCCAAATTGGTTAAAGAAGGCAGTCAGCAGGCTGAGTTGCTGGGATACATAAAGGAGATAGGCGCTGACGGAAAAGAAATCCAAAAAGGCGTAATGAAGGCAGGCATGCTCTCATTAGGCCGCGGCACTGTTTTAGATAACTGTAACGGCACTTTTGGGGAAAACACAATTTATCAAAGGGTGCCGGGCGGCTGGTCCCCGTGCTCCCAGTATGTAAAGGTTCATCTTCAGCGCGGTCTTGCCAGCGCGGGCCTTAAAGATATTATGGGTGAGACATATATCGAAATAGGGGCGCCCCTATTAGGCCGGCAGACAGCCGCCGGGGAATATTGGGTGGCGGGCTTCGAAAGATTCTATACTATTTCCGATAGGCCTATCCCGTTAGGCATTGACCCCAAAAGTCCTAAAGATAAACAAGGCAAAATTATTGAAGAAAAGAAAACATATTTAGTGGCATATACGTTATATGAAATGAAACCGCAGAAAATAACATTGCGCGACGGCCGTACGATAACAAGAGACGAGCCGTCCCCGGCCAAGGTTATTATTTGTTCAACAAAAGACAGATTTGAGCGTGAATGTGATCTCGAAGATCCGAATAACAAGATATACAATATAGGTGAGGGGTATCCTCCTGTAATAATAGATACGCCCACAAGAAGATTCGAACTCAGAATAACGCAAAGAGACCCTGAGCGCCCAGAAATATCTCCACAGGTTGAGAGGGTTGAAGTTAAAAAAGATAATACAAGCGCCGCGCCTGTTGAACCCGGAAAGGTTAAAGAGGCAGCCGCCCTTTCCGCATCCTGTGTATTAAGGCCGCTGGCGGCTGCGGAAAGTACAATAAGAGAAATACATTTTCCGGCCCCTGTCTGGATTAAGGAGCATGGTTTTCAGACAGACCGCACCCAAAGCAGCTACCTTAATCGCCACTTGGCCGAGCAGGAATACATCGAATCCATTCTCCCCATGCTTGTTCAGAAAAATCAAGATACAAGAACGATTACATTAGGCCTGCTTGGGACAAGCACCGGAGAGGAAATAGCAAGAAACTGGTATTGTGTAGCAACCTGGCTTGAGAAAAATGGCTATCCAATACGAGGCGATCAAAATACAAGATGGCAGATCCGGATAAGAGCGGTAGATGTGGACCCGCGCGTAATAGAGGAAGCCAAGGCCCGTTTTAGCGGTGAGTCAGCTTTTGTTTATGCCATTTATAACTCAGATAGAAATAAAGATCCGGACCTTGAAGGAAATATTAAGGAATTTGCCGGTAAGATAGTTGGGAGGGTGCAGCAGGATAAAGATTTGATTAAAGAGGCTGTTAAGTGGATCCAAGGCAGCATGTCCAATCCGGATGTATTAGCGCGGTTGATCGGCGATGGCATTAATGAAAAAGAGCCGGATATTATAATAAGCAACATTGCCTCAGAATATTTACCGCCTGATGAGAGGACTAAGCTGTGGGGCGCGCTTTCAAAAATGAACGCGTGTATTATTACTATGGATCCTTTTATCCGCAATGTAGATAATGCGACGGAAGCGATTAGATTAAGCAAGCTATCAAAATTAGAACTTCCAGATGTTGCTATGACCACTTATTATGTAAGAAGGCCGTTTTTGGCAAGCAGACAAAGCCTCCCTGTGGAAATACCTCAGAAAATATCCCCTCTGTTGCAAATGTCAGTGTAATTAGGTATTAAAAAAGTTAGCTAATTTGGTCTTGAAATTATATTTTAATATGATATAATTATGTTGTTTCCTTAAATAGAAGGCCATTTTTAAAATCTCTCAAATGAGAAGAGGGGAGATGTTTTTTGCCCGATGAAGTTAAAATTTTATAAAACAATTTCAATATTGGTAGCGGTTATTTTTATGGTTGCGGCAGCGGCGCTGCCCGCGCCGGTAACTCAAGGCCTTCAGGATGTATTAAAGGGACAGAGGGCCGCGGTTGATATTTTAAGAAGACTTGCGTTTTGCGAGCGTGATGATACAATAATTAGATCAAATTTACAATAAGGGAGATACAAAGTAAATGAAGATGAATAAAATTGTGTCGGTTTTGGTAACTATTTCGTTTTTGTGGTCCAATACAAATTCTTTCGGAGAACACAGGTGCCTGAGGCCTATGCCGTTGGCGGCCAGGCAAGAAACAACCGGACACGCTTCGGGCAGTGTGGCCGCCGTGCAGCTTGACCATATGGTGCAGGAACTGCAACAGCGCTTAGGCATATCCAGAGCGGAAGCGATGAGGATCATTGAAGAGTCCAGGACCGCCGCCAGAAGGACATTTGTCCGTGTAGGCAAACCGCTTACTATGGAGCCATATGCGGACGGGCTCGGAGGCACGTATATGGGCGCCGCGCAGATCATTACCTATATGCTTAAGGCGCCGGGCAGAAAATTGCCTCCGGGCCAGGACTATTTTCTCATGCCCGGCCAGGTAATGCCTCTTGTGGAAGAGGCTGTTATGGCCCATCCGTATCTTGGCAGGGAAGAAGTTTCTCTCCCTGTTGACGACGGTAAGGGCAGTTCGGAGATGAAAACATGCACACGGTATTACAATAAACTGTATCGTAAAATTTTGAACGAAAGAAGCGCGGAGATAACCGATGACGAGATAGATTTTATGCTGCAGAACCTGCAGGAAAACAGCGTTGAGCGATACCTGATCATGTATTTAAAAGGCGTGCCGGTGCGCGCGCAGGCGGACGCGGAGAGGATGAACGAAAAAATTAAGGCCAAACCGGACGATAAGAGAGTGGCGATATGGAAAGAAAACCTGACGGCGGCCGAAGAAGAGCAGAAGGCCTTTACCGCGATATGGAAAAGAATAGAAACCAGAGCTGCCGCGCTTATCTCAAACCAGGCACTTGCTGAAGGCTCCCCGGCGCTGAGGACATGGAAGGATGTATCTGCCATGCCTATTGATCCTACGACAGGGCTCCCTACAGGAAACCCGGACAGGAAACCATTTGCCGCCGATATTGATGTAGAAGCGACACACTCTTCGGTCAAGAAGATGTTTGTCGAAGAGCCAAGGATAGTGTCCACAGTATCCGGTATAAGGGGCCAATATGGCGATCCGTTCGGGGATATACCCTTGCCGCCCGCGATGGCCGCCATGGGCGGCGCCTTTGCCTGCGGCACCCAACCTATACCGGCCGCGCTGGTCGGCGCAGCCTCGCAGATAGAATTGCTGCTGCAGGTGCTTGAGGATACGGATGGTTTTTTAGCCAGAATACCGCTGGAAAACATGAAAGGCGACACAACGGCGAAGAAACAGGCTGAACTGGATAAAACGCTGACAAAATGTAAAAGATTACTGGAAAAAACCCAGAGAGGGAAGAGCGTTATAAACAGGGCTGGCGGAAAGCCGCCCCGTGTGGTGGTGTTCAGAGAGACCCGTTCAACCGGCGACGCTCTGGCGGATGTGGATATCCGCGCTGCCTTATGCCTGGGGGCCCGGGTTGAGTACGCAGAAGTCGCCGATGTGACCGCCGCGGCAAATTACGTGCGCGATAACCCTAATACACATGTGGGAATATACATATCGGCATCGCATAATCCGGAAGCGGATAACGGATTGAAGATATTATTGGGAGACGGACGGGTAGCGCCTTCCGACCTCGCGTATCCTTTTATATTTGTCTATCATGACCTACTTTGTCAGGATGGCCACACGGGCAATATTATAGCCAGGGTAAACGGGGTTGATCCGGCGGCGACAACTCAAGTTTACGCCCAGGCCAAAGATGTAAGGCGCAGGGTAAGAGAAATGGAAGAGGCCTATCTATTGAAGATGATGACCGGCCAAACTAATCCGGTACAGGCAAGGCGCGTTCGCGATGAAATGGCAAAGGTAGTGGCAGATGCGGGTCTGGCTATAGTGCAGGAGCGTAACGGCAGTTCGCGCAATGACGAATGGCTTGAGGATTTTGGGTTCGCGGTTGTCACCTGTAACGCGCGCTACAGATACGACATGAACCGTCCGCTGTGCCCGTATCCCGCGGCAGCTGCTCAGGCAGGAACGCAGGTAGCAGCCGCTATAGATGTGCTAGAAAGCCATGGTTTTAAGGTAGGGGTTTCCCAGCATCCGGATGTGGACGGTGACAGAAGCCTTTTTCCGGTTATGGGCCCGGACGGGAAACTTTTTGTCAGGCCGGATCATGTTGAGCGCACTTTTATCACGACGTGCGTAAATCTGCCTCTTGATGAGCAGTATTGGGATTATAACGAACATGCCTCTATCAGGGATGAGGCTCATCCGGCGAATAGTAAGATCCTCGCCTATAGCGTAAATGATCCCTCAAGCATAGGGATGGAAGTAACAGCAGATGTGATGGGTTTTATAGTTTTGAGGCGCCAGGTAGGCGAGGCGAACGTAGCTGACGGCATGGAATACCTTGAAAATATAACATGGGGCGAAGCTAAAAATGTGGCGGAGACGCATCAGGAATGGCTCTATATCCCTAAAAAATTGCTGGAAAGATTCGCCGATCCAAAATATGACAATGTCAAACTTACCTGTCTGGGTGGAGGCGAGGCCAGTAACGGAAGTTTTTTTGATTTGAACGCTATGGTGCGCGATCCCGCCAAGCATATGAGTTCATTTATGAAACTATTCCACCCTGTTAATGGCCCGAAGCGCGTGCGTGAACTGCTTCGTTTATTCGGGAAGGAAGAACAGTTTGATCCCCACTGGTGGGACAAAGACCAGCTGCCGTACCTTCCTTACAGGTTGATACAGATCTTACCGGCTACCAGGGACGCATGCTATTTTACCCCCAAGAGCCTGGCTCAGATAGAGAATCCGCCCATTGGGCTTTTAGGCCTGGTGAGCGAAAACATGGACGATATCTTTTTTGATGAAGGCGTTTTGGATAAGATGTGCAGGGGGCTTGAAGAAATTTGGGCCCAAAAAGGCGTTAAAGGAAAGGTGAAACCCGTTGCCCTTAATGTTGACGACAGGTCATATATAGGCCGCGGGAATTGCCAGAAGGATGTTCCCATAGGCCTGCAGCTGCGCGGCGGAGGATACGAAATTATCTTTGCGATCGAGATAAACGGCGTTGAATATCCTTTTTCATGGGGATGGAAGAGGGGGTCCCAAACCGAGTCGCGCCTGACACGGGTAGGGCCTAGCGCGGGATTCCCCACCCTGGCAGTTCTGGATAAGAATATCGGCGGTACCCTTGCGGCAGAAGAGGCTATCCAACAGGATGTTGTTGACCAATGTTTTAATTATATACGGCTTCATTTTACCGCTGCCCTCTGGAAGGCCATGGCGCTGGCTACGAAGGAGATGTTAACGTGTGACCCGGCTGTAGAAGCGCCAAAACCGGCGCGGCTGCAAACCTATATCAATTCGGTAAATGACGGCGCCAGGCAGTTTGCGAGAAGGATGCATCCGGAATTAGCAGCCTGGGTGGAGGATGACGTAGCCAGGCTGAATAGAGAAATATCGGAAGCCATAGAGCATAGTAAACTTGTTGACAGGGAGATCGTCGAACATGCGCGCGCCGCTTACTTTATAGATAGGCTGCCCCTTAGCCAATACAGGGAATTTCTCACGCAGCAGCAACAGTTGGCGAGAGCAGCGAACGCAACGGTTATTGAGATCATTGACCTTTACCTGGCTGAATTGCTGGAATTAAATCAATTGGCAGCTGGCGCAGCAAAGGCCGGAAAGGCGCTTTTGGCAGCAATATAAAAGGCTACGGTTGACATCCATATAGTTATAGATTATAATTAAGAGGCTAACATATGAGCAACAAACTGAAGACACCCCTGATTTTTGGAGTTATTATTCTGCTGATAATCCTCCTTATAGGGGTGTTTTTTATTTTTAGCCCCTCCGCGAAAAAAGGAAGCTGGCAGAGCCTTGCCAGGAGATTATTTGAGAAGCCAGTGAGATTAGAGATGGAAAAGGCAAAAAAGAAGGCGCCCACGGCGCCGGCAAGGATCATGCCCCCGGAGATTTTGGTTGACGACTTTGATGTGGGCTTGACAAGCGGCATATTTTCCCAGAGAAAAAACCGGCTCGGAAGCTACCAGGGCACCTGGGCGATGCGGCCCAGCTTCTCAATCATTACGAAGTCAAGCACCATCAGGCGCGGCGACCATGGCCAGAGCCTGGTTATAGATTATAAGAAGGAGGCGGGTTGGGCCGGCTGGTACACGCTTTTAAACGATATAGACATTACGCCTTACAATACGCTGAGCTTTTGGGTCAGGGGCGAGAAGGGCGGCGAGAAATTCGATATCGGCTTAGCCGACGCCAGGATGCAGGGGCTCGAGATTGACGCCTTCTTTTTAGGGTGCGTTACCTCATTTATACCCGAAGGGTTTGTCACAACAGAATGGAAAGAGGTGAAGGTCCCGCTTGCGAGGGCCTCGTCCGAGATAAATATGGCCAAGATGGGCTCGCTGGTATTCTGGTTTAAATACGGCGGCGAAGGCAGGATTTACATAGACGACATAAAATTTAAGAATGACCCGGACGTGGCAAAGATTGAGGAATACAACGCGCCGCAGGCGCCAAAGGACCTTTTACGCCCGCGCGCGCTCTGGGTCTGGAAGATAGACCCGGTAAACAGTATAAGACAGAGAAAGGAACTATTACAACTTTGCCAGAGGACAAGCCTCTCAGTTTTATATGTGTTCTTTCCCGAGTTTACCGAGGCGCCGGAGCCGGAATATTTTAAGGCCCTTTCAGAGTTTTTGAGAGAATCCCATAAGGCAGGGGTGCGGGTAGAGGCGCTTACAGGGAACCCCGTTTGGTCGCTTGCTGAAAATCACCACCTGCTTTTAAACTGGATCGGTTTTTTCCTGGAATATAATAAGGACAGGCCCATTGAGGAAAGGATAGACGGCGTTTCCCTGGACGTGGAGCCGTATCTTACCGCGGAATGGGAACAGGACAGGGAAAGGATAAAAAAGGATTACATAGATTTATTAAGAAAATGCCGGGAGTTGATTGACGGCTATAAACAGCAATTCCGGCTTGGCATCGCCGTGCCTTTCTTTTATGACAAAGAGGATAACGGCGATTTTGAAAGACAGATCTTAAGATATGTTGACTACCTTGCCCTTATGGATTATTACGATACGGCGAAAGAGATTATTGACCGCGCGCGGTTCCATATCAATTTGGCGAAAGAGCTTAATAAGAAGGTGGTGATTGCGGTTGAGACGCAGGACTTAGTTGAGATGCATCAGGGTAAACGGCGCAACACCTTTATAGAGGAAGGATGGGAGGAAATGGAGCGCCAGCTTGAGATGGTGAAGAAGGAATTCGAGCATGAGCCGAGCTTCGAGGGGTTCGCCATCCATCACTATGACAGTTATAAATTGCTGACGCGGGGCAGGAACGTGCCTACAAGGTCGAGGCAGACAAGTTATACACTAATGTCAAAGGAGAAGACGAGCCAGATAAAAATAGACGGGAATCTGGATGATTGGGATTTAAGCTCTCCTTATGAGATTTCTGAGAAAAAATATGTGGTCTATGGCAGCGGCGCCTGGAAGGGGCCGCAGGATTTAAGTTATAAAATTTATACCTTGTGGGATAACGAGGCGTTTTATGTTGCCTTGGATATCACTGATGATAAGATTATTCAGGAAAAGACCAGCGCCGATATGTGGGAAGGAGACCATGCGGAAATCTGGTTTGACGTGGATTGCGCAGGTGACTGGACAGAGGCGGTGAATTCAGATGACGATTTTCAGATAGGCCTGAGCCCGGGTAATTTTTCCCCGCAAGCGGGGACTGCGTCAAGCCTAAAGCCGGAGGTTTATATCTGGACACCCATATTGCCGGATGATATAAAATATAAGGAACTTATAGAGATAGGCGTGTCTAAGAAACAGGGCGGTTATATCATAGAGGCAAGGATCCCGAAAGAGGTTTTATTTTCTACATGCAAGGTTACGCGGGTTGGGGTTGAACCTAAAGCCGCCGCGCCGCAGACGATTTTTCAATTACCGGCTGAGAATATTTTAGATTTTCATAAAAAGTTCAAGATGGGTATAATGGTAGATGTAGGGGATACAGACGACCCCTCCAATCCAATGAAATTACTTATGTCCACATCTGTTGAGAGAATTTGGGGCGATCCGACTACATTTGGGATGGTGGAATTTGAGTAAAAAACACAGTTGTCATACCCGCGAAAGCGGGTATCCATTCTATTTGTTTTGGATTGCCGCTTTCGCGGCAATGACAGTATATTCCGTCGCCTGTTATGCGGATGACGGCGTTAGCTTAAACGACCTCCCCGCCCTGCCGAAGGACACAAAGCTTTTTGCCAGCGAAGAACAGTTCGGGCGTAGGGGCAAGATAGGCGGTTTTGTCCTTCCCCCTTCCAAAATCGGAGCGTATTTTGATAAAACGGTATTTTATCAGGACGGGAAACTAGATAGCCAGTCTATGAAGATTATGTATAATAAACCCGGCAAAAAACCCTTCTGCGGGGCGTATGTAATATTCCTGGCGGATTTATCCGGGTATAAAACGATGACCTTTTTCATCAAGGGGCAGAAGGGCGGCGAATCGTTTGAGATCGGCATAAACGACGTCATATCAAACAAGAGGGAGGACGCGGTTTATGTCGGCGCGATAAACAGATATCTTCCCAAGGGCGTTACCACACAGTGGCAGCTTGTTAAAATCCCGCTCTCAGATTTCTACGGGCCGGATCTCTCCAGGGTATACAGCCTGATTTTTCATTTTAATGATATAGGGGAAGGCATATTCTGGGTGGATGAAATAAGGTTCTATAAAGAGGACCCTGTCTCGAAAGAGAGGGCGGATGAGATAAAAAAGAAGGGCTGTTTTCTCCTGGATAATTTTGATGATTCTGATTTAAACCTGCTGGGCAGAAAGACCAACTCCTATAAGAAGCTTCCTTCTGTCTGCGCATATGAAAGAACAACAGAAGAGCGCTATGGGCCCGGTGGGCGTTCTTTGAGGGTGGAGTATAAAAAAGAATCCACGGGATGGTGCGGATATTATACGTTACTAAACCAGGTTGACGGCGAATATTACGACCTCAGGCCCTATAAATCAGTATCCTTTATGGTAAAGGGAAAATCCGGAGGCGAACAGTTTGAGATCGGGATGGCTGATAAAAACTGGGTTATAATCGGGGATTCATTAAAGGCGGGCTTTGTCACTAAATATCTGCCGAAGGGCGTGACGGCAGAGTGGCAGGAGGTTGTTATACCGCTTGAGGATTTCGGCCTTTTGGATTTTTCAGAGATGGGTTCGTTCGTGATAAATTTTTATGAAAAAGGAGAAGGGGCTGTTTATATAGATGATTTAAAATTTTATCTCAGGCCCCTCGCTACCGACACGAAGAGTTAGTGTAGCTCGGGATCATTTTGCATAGTAAGTAAAATTGAGGCAAAATGGGAGGACAAAAAATGAGAATTATTTGGTTTGTTAGTTTTTTAGTTCTTTGGTTCTTCAGTTCTATTTGCTTTGCCGAGCCGTTCTATATAGACCATTTTAATAAGACAGTTAATCTCTTAGGCGGCCGCACAAGCGTGTATGAGCAGGTGCCTTCGCGTGCGCTGGCGGTAAGTACCGATAAAGAGTATTACGGGCCCTCAGGCAGGGCGCTTGCTATCAGGTATGACAAAAAAAACAGCGGAGGCCCCGGAGATACAGGCGGCTGGTGCGGTTACTATTCAATTCTGAAGGCGGGCCCCAAATATTTTGACGCGTCGGCCTATACAAAACTTACCTTCTGGGTGAAAGGAGAAACCGGCAGCGAGAATTTCAAAGTAGGCATGGCGGACAAGCATTGGGAGCAGATAGATGATTCCGTAAAGAGCGAGGACATAGGCATTTATTTAAAGGATAAGAAGATTACGACAGGATGGCAGCAGGCGGTTGTACCCCTGGAGGTGTTTTTTATCGATATGAAGCAGCTGGCTTCATACGCGATATGTTTCGAAGGTGACTGTTTTACCGACGGTAAAGGAACCGGCGTGGTATATATAGATGATGTGGCATTTGAATAGAAAGGGGTATCATATGGAAAAGAAAAGTAAATTACGGGCGGTAAAAATAGTCGGCGTGGTGGCGTTTAATCTTGTATGCCTGTTTAGTATTATCTATGTCATTACTATGACTGTTGAAAAGCAGCAGGCCATCGGCGCGGACACGGAGGTAAAGGTAATAAAGGATTTTGAAGGGACAAAGAAAATGCCTCAGCAGCAGGCAGCGCCTCAACAGCAGGCAGCGGCTGCTATTCAGCAACAGCCGACCTTGGTGCAGCCGACCAAAGATATGTTTCTGGTGGATGATTTCACCGGCGAGGAGGTCAGGAATAAGATTGGTTCGCGCGCAAATGTATATGTAAGGCCGCCTTCCCGGGTAATGATCTCAAAAAAGGATGATGTTATAAACGGGGCCAAAAAGAAGGCCTTAATGATCAGGTATGATAAGAAAAACAGCGGCGGCCCTAACGGGATGGGCGGCTGGTGCGGGTACTATACACTGATTAAGAATGAGAAGACAGGCCAGTATCTGGACGGCACAACCTATAAATATATTACATTC
>Ga0105164_10000077_pt1 | contig 68290 bp, 76 predicted proteins | sample VDWuncwatermetaG_FD_89674 | JGI IMG/M metagenome (GOLD analysis project Ga0105164, IMG submission 89674) | Wastewater microbial communities from Netherlands to study Microbial Dark Matter (Phase II) - VDW unchlorinated drinking water | ecosystem: Environmental > Aquatic > Freshwater > Drinking...
CTGCTGGAAGGTGGCGGGAGGCCGCACAAAACTCTTCAACTTGGTCCTTTTGTGGGGGTGGGGGGGGGGTCAGTGTCATGTTGTCACATCCACGCTTGACCGGGTCGTCGAACAACACGATGGTAATCTTTCCAAGGCGTTCGTGTCAACGGCATGCCATCCGGCACAGGTCCTCGCGCTCCGCCGGAAGGTTCACCGACGCGGCGAGTTCAATCTGTGCGGTTCCATCAGGACGAGGCCGGTAACGGATGCTCCGGAGGCGGCGCGTTCAAGGTCTTGAGGTAGAACATGAGGGCCTTGGCGTCGTCATCGCTCACGCCGAGATTGGGCATCTTGGTGTGCGGCTTCATGCTCTGCGGATATTTGATCCACCGATACACCCACTCGCCGTTCAGACGAAACCCGGCGCGATCCAACGGCGGGCCGACCTCACCGCCTGTGTCCCCTGTTTTATGACAGGCGTTACAGCCGAACTTATTGAAGTAGAGTTGCTTGCCGTGCGCGGCCAACTTGGCGCTTTCGGCCGGTGTCACCGTGAACATCGGCTTGGGAATCGGCGCGCTCTTGGGACGCTCTTTGTGCAACGACGCAAAATCCTTCTCTCCCAACTTCGTGCCATGGAGCGTCCGCACAAAGGCGGTCAACGACCAGAGTTCGTCCTCCGACAGCGTGTGCTTGAACGTCGGCATGGTGGGGACGGCAAACTCGTCGTCGCCGATCTTATCCCCGACCTCCGGGGTCGTGTCCTTCATCTCGCGGGCAATCGTCTCAAAGATCTCCGCGTCCGTCAGGGTGCTCATCTCATCCTTATTAGACAGGTCCTTGGGCTTGGGGTCCGGCATGAGCTTCCAATTGAAGCCTTCGTTGGGCTTTCCATTCTCCCCATGACAATGGGAACAATAGTAGGCATAAAGCTCCGCGCCCTTCTTGACCTGCTCATCCTGAAACAACCCGCAGCCGGCAAGTCCCACCAACGCCGACACCGCTGCGACAGCGACCCCTCCCGCAATACGCCAATCCTTCATGCCGACGGCCCCTTCTGTGCTTTTCGGATGATGACGAATTGAACGCCGGCGGCCACCACCACCGCCACCAACCCATACAAATAAATCGAGTAATCCGGAGGCGGCTCCGCATTGAAGTACAACCACGAGGTGATGGCCTTCTGCGAGCCGGACTCCTTCAGATCGCCACTGTCCAATTTCTGGCCGTCCCACACGGCAAAAGCGACGTTCGGAAATGTCCCCGTCTGAATCTGGACGTCCTCCGTATCAGTCGTCGTGAGGGCGCGGGTGAACACGATGCGCCAGACACCGCTCACCTCCTGCTCCACCACCTTCGTCTCTTCATCCAGGATAGGCTCCCCGCTCTTGGGGTCTTTCACCAGCTCCCCTTGAGAGTCTTTTCGGAGGCTCTGCGCGCGCTCCTTGAACGTGCTCTTGGTCTTCTCATCCGTCCAGACGCCCTTGGCCTGCACATCCTGCTGCGCCTGTTTCTTCAACGTCCCGAAACCCTTCGCAGTCATGTCGGAGGCGGCAGGCGCATCGTTCCGCCAGTACCAGATATTGACGGGGCCACCTTCGACTTGTCCCATGGGTTGCCCGTGCGCAAAGTGCGCCTTCTTCTCGCCCGCCATGAACTCCATCGCCGCCGCATCGGCCTGGTCCTTCGTAGGATCCGCGTACTCGACGAGAAACGCGATCTGTTGGTTGTTGTGGACGCCCCGAACCTTGATGGATTTGGCCGTCACCGACCCAATGCGTTCTTTCCAATGGACCTGCGGAGATGTCGGAAATTCCACCGCCGGGATCGTGCTCCAGATTGGCGCAGCCGGATCCGTCGGCACCTCTCCCGCAATCAGCTTCGCGCGGACGACGCCGCTTTCATCGGCCCGCGCAGACCCCACCCACAACAATCCGACCGCCACCGCCGCGCACAACGCCACGCCATATCGCAATGCGATTCTCTTCATCGCTTACTCCCACGTCCGGGGCTTTTGACCAGCCCCCGCATATTCCGCCATGATGATTTTCCATATCCACTCGTCCGGCAATTCCACTTCCCACCGCGGCATGGCGGACTTCCACGGATGCCCCTCGACCGACAACCCCACGCCGCCTTTCTTGATGCGCCAGAACAGATACGACTCCTGCAGCATGGCAATCGTGCCGGGATCAGAGAAGTTGGCCGGCGAGGGGTTGAATCCATCCGACGCCGGACCGTTGCCGTTAAACTTCGCGCCATGGCAGGGGGAGCAGAACGCCGAATAGAGTCCCTTCCCCATCATCACGTTCTCCGGTGTATTCGGCACAGGATTCGAGAGCCCCACGAATTCTCCTGGAGGCGCCGGGTGGACGGTCCGGTTCTCCGGGGGCGGGTCCGTATTCGGCACCAGACCGCTATACGTCTGCCAGCCGACCAGCACAGGAAACAACGCGAGGACCGCGAGCCGGGCAGACTTGGCCACGCCACCGATACCGTGACCGCCGAGAAATTTGACGACGGGCCCCCAGAATGTCTCCGTGGATTCGCTGCTCAAGGTGCCGAAGACCGAGATGCCCACCACGGTCAAGAACAGATAGACCCAGATCAGGCTCATGGGCAAGGGCGCCGTCAGCAACGGCAACCCAAACTTGAGCGCCACAAACATCATGGCCAATATGATGATCCCTTGTATGGGCGAAAAGGATCTCTTCATCGCGCGTTCCTCCTCATAACGGCTTCGACACCGCCTTCGCGTCCAGCAAATAGGCCATCAGATCGTCAAAATCTTTCACGGCGAGTTTCCGATCAAAGCCCTGATGGTCTTTATTCCCGGGTTTGGGCGCCGACAGGATCGCCTGCCGCAGGCCCGGCTTCCCGGCCGCCAACAGCAGATCGGCCTTGCCTTTTTCAGCCCCAATGGAATGGCACTTGAGACAGGCCGACTGAAAGACCCTCTGTCCAGCCGTTTTGTCCCCCGCCACGCCGGCCGCGTCACGCGGGACTTCGATCTCCGACAACTCAATGGTCACGGGCTCGCCCGACATGTTCTGGAGAAACGCGATCACAGCCAAGATTTCGTTGTTGTTCAAGCCGATCGGCTTCTTGTTGATGTGCGGCATCTTGGCCGGGAAAAACTTGGCCTGACCGACGTGTTCATAGTCCATATAGACATAGGCCTGCGGTTGGGTCAGGCTTTCATAGATGAACTCGCGCGTGAGCTTGGCGCCGACGCCCTTCAAATCGGGGCACCGGCCTTCACTGCTGCCGATCGTATGACACAGCGCGCACTGGCCCTTGCCGAAAAAAATCTTCTGCCCGATGGCGGCCAGATCTTTCTTCTCCCCGATCGTGGCGACATCGAATTTCTCCGTCACCGGCGGCAACGACCGCACCTGCGGCACCCCCTGCGCGACTAACGTAAACGTGCCCAGCACCAACACCACAAACGCCAATACCCGGAGAAAGCGAGCTGTCGTAAATAAGAGAATGAGTCCTGCCATCCCGACGACGACGAAGCCGGCAGTGAGCAACATTTTCGCTTCAGTCATTGCGTATCTACTCCTCTCAAACGTCGGCTATTGCCGCGCCGCCGGCACGGATCCACCGGACAGCCCGTCGGGAACCGCCGAGGGCTCGTCCGCGTAGGCCGGCTCAGGCCCGTCACTCTTCTTCTCACCGAGCGTCGCCACCCAGAAAATAAACGTCAGCAACATACAAAACACGAAGGTGTTCAATGCCATGAACGCCCCAGCGTAGCCCAAGGTCGGCGAATAGGCATATTCCGACGTGTCCTGCATGACGCCATAGACATGCCAATGGACCCGGGACCCCGATCGCGCAAAACCCATTAAAGTCATCAACAAGATGACCATCAGGGCATTCAGCACCAGCGCGTAGCCGGCGCGCGGCGGCATGACACCCCACACCATCTCCGTCGTGGTCTTGGCGCTCTTCATCAGCAACGCCGTCAAGGGCGTGACCGTCAACAAGACGAACAGCACCACCAACACCTGTGTCGTGGAGAAATAATTGATCCGGGTAATGGCGGGCACGAAGTATCCCCAGACCCCCAGCACGACCACGACAATCGCGGCAATGCCGAGTAGAATGCCCTGCCCGACCTTGGCGGCCTTGGCCCAGGTGGCAACTTCTTGCTTGCCGGCCCGCCAGTACATAATGAAACTCATAAACGTCACCAGGATCATGAGATTTGCCACGGTCATTTTCGCCGACATGACGCCGAAGACGCCCAGCAACGGATGATGGGTCCCGCCCATCTTGCGGGCCTCCTCCAGGCTCGCCACCAACGAATGCGGCGTCATCCAGATACCGAGACACACCAGAAGAATAATCAACATCGCCATGATCGGCCGGCGATACCGGGCTTCGGACCCCGGAATACGGTGCATGATTCCCAGCCAAAAATAATAGTTGGAGCCGAGAAAGAGGATCCCGATCAGCATGGCCTGTAAAATGAAGAGCCAGGAGAGAATGCCGCCCATCAGGGTAATCCCCATCTGTTGATTGTATTGGTAGACCTCCCGCATCAACCAGTACCCGGCGAACGGCAGCGGCAGCAGGCCGAACACACCGATGAAGTTCCCGACGTAGCCCATCCAATCGTAATGGACGCGCTCGTCCGTATTTCGGGCCATCAAATACTTGATCCCCGCGTAGGCGCCGCAGATGTAGCCGCCCAGCACGACGTTGGCGATCAGACGATGGATGTTGACCGGCCACCAGGTGGGATTCCAGGTCGCCGCCCAGGCCTTCGCCCACATCGTGCCTTCCGCGATCACCACCGGACTGGCCTGAAAGGTCGCCCAGGCGTTCGGCACGATCATAATAAAGAACGCAAACACGTTCAGCAGAAAGCCCAAAAATAAGTGCAGGGTCTTCTTCTGGCCTTGCATCGCGTCCCACCCGTACCAATAGAGGTACAGGGTCACGGTCTCCAGCAAGAACAAGATGCAATAGAGGACAAACGTCGGAAAGAAAATATCCGTCAGATAGGACATCAGCTTGGGATAGAGTCCGATCAACAGGAAGAGAAGAATGCCGCCGAACAGCGCCGTCGTCGCATAGGCCGACGTGAGGAGCTTGGTGAATTCCTTGGCCAGCTTGTCGTAGCGAGCATCGCCCCCCATCACCCCGACCAGCTCGCACACCCAGGCAAAGATCGGCACGCCCAGCACAAAGCCGGCCAACAAGAGATGCTGCTGCGCGACGATCCAGATCAGGTTTCGGCTCCCGCCCGGCAGATCGCGATATTCCGTCGCCGCCCCCGACGGGGCGTCCTCGGCCCACGCCACTCCCAACGGCATCGCAACCGCGCACGCCAGCACCAGCAAGAGCGCCGCAGTGGCATAGACACTCCTCTGATTCCGTAGATAATTCATCATGGCGCGCTCTCCTTTATTTCCCTTGGCTCGCTGGCTTTGCCTTGGCTTTCTGTGTGCCTTTGACCTGCTCTTGTTCCAGCACCGCCAGCACGGCGTTGGCCTTCACCAGCGCGGCATCCGTCTGTTTCAACAGTTCCTCCGGCTTGACCTGTTTCTTCACCACGACGGTTGGGGGTGGTGGATAATCCGGATGCCGATGTGTCGTCGTCACAGGCAGCAGCACCCAAAACGTGACGGTGAGCAACACCGCCACCGCCGTAAACGACAGCAGCATCAGGATCGAATCCGCCGGCACACGCCAACTATCCCACTCTCGCACACGCGCCTGCAAGTCCCCTGAACTGGTCTGCCCTAATGCCACGGCGACCCACTTGATGCGCCACCCGAAGAGCTTGAGCCAGATCAGGAGAAACACAATCGCCACAATGGACGCCGGCGTCGCCCACATCATCAATTCAATGGTAATACGTTCGGCAACGGGAATGGGAAGGAACTGACTCACGGCGTCCAGTGTGGCCGCCGCCGCCTGCTTGCACAGGACCGCCACCGCGCCCACCGCATAATAGGCCACGCCCAGCGTGACCGCGCCAAGAGCCGTTCCCTGCCACCAGAGATTCACCCCCACCGGCCCATTGACTGCCACGCCCATCCGTTCAAGGAAGAAGGTGCGGGCCGCCAACCCCAGCGCCCAGACATCAATCGGCGCCGACAGCACGAAAAGGACAATCAACCCCGCGCCTTCCCACGGAGGCATATGCGCCGCGAGCAACAGCACCACCACAATCGCCTTGAACGGAAAACCCGTCCAGAAGGCCGTCCAGGACAGCGCCCAGGCCAGCTTGACGGACGAGATCGTGGTTGCCGGATGCGCCATGGTGTCTGCTCGCTAGTGCAGAAAATCGCGGTTAATAATGGCCGAGACGGTCAAGACGAGAATGGCGGTCATCACCGCCGTCCAGGACAGCAACGCAATAGGCCGCTTAAAAATGTTGCGTTCCGGGCTACGGTCAAAGAAGGGCAATGCGGCCAGCAACAACATGAACGCGGCGGGAATTGCGGTCGCGCCGAGAAATTGACCGAATTCACCGGCAAAGAGTTTCCAACGGAGGAGTTGAAACAGGAAGAGAAAATACCACTCCGGCTCAGGCGCGTAATCGCCAGGGTCGGGCTTGGCCTGCTCCAGCAACACGACCGGCTCAAAAATGGCCAGTGCGCTGATGGTCAGAAACACCGCTGCCATGGCCACAATATCTTTCCACACCTGGCGCGGAAAGAAAAAGTCCGTCTTCGCTTTGAGTTCTTCCGGCGATCCCCGGAACGGCCCCGCAGGCCCAGCCGAGCGGAACAGGAAGAGATGCAGCCCCGCCAGCCCCATCAAGGCCCCAGGCAACACCATCACATGGATGACGAAGAAGCGGCTCAGCGTCATTTGTCCGGGCGTGGGGCCGCCTTTCAGAAAGCGCGCCATGAAGTCGCCCACGAGCGGCGTCTTATCCATGATTTCCACACCGACGACCGTGGCCCAGTAGGCGCGCTGATCCCACGGCAGGAGATAGCCAGTAAACCCAAAGGCCATGACGATTCCGAACAGAGCCAGGCCGACCAGCCAGATTATTTCGCGGGGTGACTTATAGGCCCCCCACAGAAATACTTGCGACATATGGGCGAACACCATGACCACCATCGCCGACGAACCCCAGAAGTGATAGCTGAGGATGAACCAGCCGTAGTCCACCTCATGAATGATGAACTGTGTGCTGTCATAGGCATGGTCGGCACTGGGAATGTAATAAAACATCAAGAGGACGCCGGTCACGGCCTGCATGATGAAGATGAACAACAAGACCGATCCGAAGACGTAGGCCCAGCGGGAGCCGCCTTTGATCGGCTCCTTCATCATTTTGGCCTCGAGCGTCTTGAGATCAATCCGCTCATCCACAAAATCGTAGACTTGTTGCAGCAGGGGATTCATTTAGGCGATTCGAACCTGGTCCTTCTTGCCGGCCTTGTATTCGACGTCAATGACTTGGATCTCGCCGTCCGGGGCCACTTTGATTGGAAGCACATCCAAGGGACGTGGCGCAGGCCCGTCCAGGACCTGTCCGCTGGCATCATAGATGCTGAGGTGGCAGGGACAGAGGAAAACCGGCCCCAACGTCTTGTGGCTGCGCCATTTGAAGCCGCAGCCGAGGTGGGGACATTTCCCCGCAAAGGCGACGTATGGCACCGTCTGTTTGTTGACCCAGACCACGTCTCCCTTCGCATCAGTAAAGGCCAGGTCTCCATGCGGGTAGATCTTTTTCAGCATGTCGGGAGAGGCCTTAATCACCCAATGGTTCTTATCCTCTCGCCGCTCGATCACCATGTCCTTGAAGGATTTCGTGAAAATGAATTGCACGCCCACGTCGTCGGTCTTAATTTTGCCGATGTTCCCGATGGGGATCCAGCGATTATCGTAGGGCACGTACATGGGCTTCATAATGAACCGTAGCACGGGCCAGACGAACGGCAAGGCGATCAACGCGCCGATGACGTGAATAAAGCCGGCAAAAAAGTTCCGGCGAGCGCAACTCTTCTCCAGCGGAGGAAACGGCACGAGGAGATCGCCCGGCTCGACATGGACCTTGTTTTCAAGATGCGGGATCTCGACCTCTTTTGAGGTCAGAAAGTCCTCGCGCTGGAACTCGGGGAAGGCTGCCACCTGAGCGGACTTGCCGGTCAGTTCCACCGCATCGTCCCGCACCGCACCGATCGCGCTCACCGGCACCTGCCGCTGGGTCCCGTTCGCGCAGACGACAATGTGACTGACCTCCAGCGAAATGGGGTCCGCAATGACGTGGACGATCTCGCCGATCTCCCCGTCCACGCACCGAACTTTCGATTTGATTTTGGGCTGCAGGCTGGCCATGAAAACCGTTCCGGTGTGGTTACTTCTTGATGGGTTGCGGCGTCTGCACCGACGCGTCTTTCAAGCTGGAAAGATATGCCACCAGCGCGTCCATTTCCTGATCCGTCATCAACTCTTTATACTTGTCCGGCATGACCTTCTTCTCGTATTCTTTGTCGAATCCCTCGGCCATCCAGGAGCGCGGGTTCATCAGTTTTGCTCTGATGTCCTCCGGCTTCATCAAGCCCCCGATATTGTCCAGAATCGGACCCCGCTTCTTGACGGAGCCTTTGCCGCCGACCTTGTGACAGTTGTAGCATTCCTGGAGGTCGTACTGTTCGATGCCGAGCGCAACGAGATCGCCGGCTGCTGCCTTGGGCGCACCGCTTCCGCCCTTGTCGCCCTCAGCCCCCTTGAGCTTGTCGGCACCGCCCAACACCTCGATCCGTTTCAGGATCGCCTGGCTCTGGGCATTCAGGTCCTCGCTCCGCTTCAGCAACTCGTCCATCTTGCCCTTATCGGTCGCCGCCAGCTTGGGCTTGACGATTTTATCAATTTTCCCCTTCTCAACCATGGGGTCGAACTGCGGCAAAAAATTGGCTCCGGCCACAAACGTCCCCGCAAGCAGCGCGTAAAAGACCACCAGCGCAACCAGCGCCTTCACCCCGCCGAACGGCGACACCGTCGGCGCATTCAGCAGAATAAACACCACCGTCCCCAACCCAACATACAGCACAAACATCCCCTGGAAGACGGGTGGGAAGTGAAACACAAACCGCGTCAACAGGAGCAGGACCGCCGCCGTGAGCCCGCCCAGGAAGAGATACTTCACCACGGTTCCGACGAAACTTTTCTGTGGCGCCATGATGCCCCCTACTCCGCGCCAGCGACGGATGGAACCGTTGCCGGCGTTTCAGGATGTCCCTTTTTGTCTTTCCCTGAACGCAACGTCAGCACAATGGCAAAACTCACGACCAGATAGAACGTCAGCGTGACACCGGTAATCACCCAACTGGAAAAGGCCAGCGTCGGCGTAAAGGCTTCGGCGGTGAAATCATACTGGAGATTGAAGACGTGAAAATACTTCCGGGTCAGCGAGCGGACCGTCCCCATCAGGCCCATCGTCCAGATAGCACTGAAGGCCAGAAAGACCAGCACAAACTGGGAGACAAAATCAATCTTGCCCCATTGAATCCGGCCCCTCCGAAGGGCCCGGTTATAGAGGATGTAATTACAGATCGTCACAAACACAAGCGTGAAGGCCGCCGCATTCTTGGCCGGCATCAAAGCCAGCATCCCCCAGTCCAGCACGATAAATCCGAGATTGAGTTCGCCGTGCGGCAGGCTTAACGACCCGTCATCAGGGGCCAGCGCCTGCGTCGCGACGAACGCATGGGGCGTCATCCAGATCGCGTTTCCGATAATCACCATCAGGAACGCCACCTTGACCAGGGTCTGCGCTGGGACCGTCCACTTGAGAAATTTTCCGGCCACGAGGAACAGCGTAATCCAACAGGCCGGCAGAATAAACGCGTTGGGATCCGGAATCGGGTACTTGGTCCAGATCAGCATAAACACCAAGGGAATGCTCGCCATCAAGACCAGTGTGGTCGTCCGCATCCGAACCTGCTCCAGCCCATCGACCCGTTTCAGGCTGAGCCAGATATAGTAATTGCTGGCGAGAAAAATCAACCCCACCATGGCCCCCTGCATCTCGAAAAACATGGACAACTGGTCGGCCATCATGTAGGGGCAAATCGAAGCGTCGTAGTCGCATAATTCGTAGGCCAGCAGGTAGCCCGCGAACGGCAGGAGCAACAGCGCGCCGACGCCGACCATGTTCCCCACAAACCCGAACCAATCATAGAAGGCCCGATCCTCATCGCTCTTGGCCATCATGTACATGTAGGCGGCAATCAGGCCCGCAATAAATCCGCCGAACGTCACGTTCCCAATCAACCGGTGAATGTTCAACGGCCACCAACTGAAGTTATTGATCTTATCCCACAACGTCGCCGTGGTCTCGATAAAGGTCCGGAGATCCAGACCCTCGGCGGACTTGACCGGCGTGTTCATAAATGAGGTCGGCGCGTCAATCACGAAGAGTGTCACCGTGCCGATCACGTTGAGCAACACGCCCAACGCAATATGTCGAAGCTTCAGCGGTCCCTTCAAATCGTCCCACGTATACCAGTACAGATAGAGGATGATCGTCTCCGCGATGAAGAGCAGGGGATACCAGATGGCAAAGAGGTCGAAGAAGTGGGTGATCAGCCACCCGCTCAATTGCGGATAGGTGGCGAGCAACATAAAGATGAAGAGGCCTCCGGTCAATGCGGTCATGCTGTAGAGGATGACCGTGACCTTGATGACTTCCTTCGCCAGCCGATCGTAGCGCTCGTCCTTGTTTTTCCAGCCGAGAAACTCGCTGACGACCACGAAAATCGGCGCACCCAGGATGAACGCGGCGAACAAAATGTGCAACTGGGCCACCACCCAGACAGCCACCCGATTCCCGGCAATCGGGAAATCATGCGGCTTGGGGTCAGGGAGTTGCGCATAGGCCGCCGTCCCCACCAAGAGAATCCCCGCCACCAGCGCGAGGCTCGATTTCCAGGTCTTCATGCTCTCCCCGCCCCCTTCACCGGTTCACTGCGCCTAGTGCCCCTTTTTAGGTGCTTCTTTCACTGGCGCGGCTGCCGGCGCCGGAGCCGGGGCCGCTTTGCCGAGGTCCGCCACCGGCACCCAGGTTTTCGTCGCCACGTCGTAGCCCATGCCAGGCATCCCGAAGGTCCGCTCATAGGCCATGACCTTCCACCGGTCGTCTTCGCTCAGCTTATCCTTCCACGACTTCATCTTGGTGTTTGGCACGCCTTCCGATATCCGCCAGAACCAGACGCTGTCGGAATAGAGTTTCATCCGATCGCCCTTGCGGAAATCGCGCGCGCCGGCCTTGACCGGTTTGCCGTCCTTGCCATGGCACGACGCGCAATTCACGTCAATATTTTTGACACCCTCAAAAATTTCCTTGCCCTCGGCAATGATCTTTGCATCAGCCCACCAGCCGTTCGGCATATGCTTGTCGGCATATTCCGCCGGCGCCGGCGGAGGAGGTGCCGTACTCTCCTGCGCCTCCTCTCCACCACATCCCGATAACAGCACACCCGCCAACCCCATCATCGCCACCGCAGCCGCCACGCTTGTCCGTTTCATCATGCTCGTCACTCCTTTCTACAGTCCGAATCTATGACCGCCGAAATCTATACCTGTTTCTTCCCTCGCCGCTTGGCCACTCCAGATGCCTGCCGCTGTCGAGCGCGCATTACCGCGACGCCAATCGCCGCCGTCACAAGGACGCCCCCCACCCCATAGGCCCAGAGCTTCGATGTCTCTTCTGTCCCAAGCATTCCCTCTGCGCGGGATCCAGATGACTCAGGGTCGAACCCGAAGTTCACCGTCGCCTGCCGTTCGGAATGTTTGTCCTTCGGATCAAATTCCGCCTTGATTGTTGTGACTTCGTTCACGCCTGCCCGTTCATCAATGGCCGAAATTTGAATCGGGTCGCCAAGGTTGGAGTTGTGCAGATGCAGCATCAGCTTATAAAACCCCTCTCCATTCGCATAACTTGTGGCAGGCTCAACCGTCTGGTCACGGAGATCTTTGGCGTACACCCTCACATCTCGCACGGATTTGCCATCCTGATCCCTCACATGCCCAGAAATGGTGAACCGATGATCCATTTCGTGGGTCGCCCACGCCGTCTCCGGACTCAGAACACCCAATCCAAGCACTCCGCCAACCAGGCCGATCAGGCCACCGACCAGACCGCAAAAAACCGCCGCAGAACCACCCCGCGACGGTCTCAGTTCCACACTCGGCTCAACGATGCCAGGCTGAAGTCCGGCCTATCTAACATTAGCCGTTCATCTTTGTCAATAAATTCATGCACCCATTTACAAGTGGCCACGGGCCTTCGCCTCGTCCGTGAGTTGTTGGGTTTCCGAATCGCGTTCCGATTCCTTTTTATGGACCCACGCCTCCCATGATTTTCCCGAGGCCGTATCCTCGCCGGTCAAGGCAATGGCCGCCACGTCAGCATAGGGGATAACTCGGCGACCGGGCCGGTCACGGGGAAAAAGATCAAGGGCCGGAGGAGAGGCCGCGCTGTTCCGGTTGAAAATGTACCCCGTCACCATTTCGCCGGAGGCTAATTCCACCGTCACGTCACCACGGTAGTCGAACGCCACGTCCACGGCCTGTCCACGCTCGGCGTCGTTCGCTGGACGGAAGACCCGACCTTGAAGATTCTCGGCATCTACGGAGGGGGCCTGGTCACTGGTCACGATGGATGGGCTATCGAGAAGTCGGCATCAGCGTCGCCACAACGGTCCGTCCAAACCCACGGAGCGAGCCGAACGTATCATCCACGGCCGACGCTTCATAACCACAATGCACCATGCAATCGGCGCATTTCTCATTCCGTCCGGTCCCATAGCTGTCCCAATCAGTCTGCTCCATCAGTTCCTTGAACGTCGCCACGTAGCCATCCTGGAGCAGGTAACAGGGCTTCTGCCAGCCGAACACGTTATAGGTGGGATTGCCCCATGGTGTGCAGTGGTAGTCCACTTTGCCCATCAGGAAATCGAGAAACAGCGGGGACTGGTTGAACCGCCATCCGCTCTTGGGCTTGTGTAGGATTTTTGAGAAGAGGTCGCGTGTTCGTTGTCGCTTGAGAAAATTCTTTTTGTCTGGCGCCTTGTCATAGCTAGCCGGGAGAGATCATCATGCCCTCGACGCCCAAGTCCATCATGGCGTCGAAAAATTTACGCACGCGCTCAGGGGCGGCGTCATCAAAGAGTGTTGTATTCGTCGTGACCCGAAAGCCCCGCGCAAGCGCCGCCTTGATCGCCTTGACGGCCACATCGTAGATGCCGTCACGACAGACCGCCAGATCATGCTCCTCCTGCAAGCCGTCCATGTGAATGCTGAAGGTCAGGTAGGGCGACGGCTGATATTCGTCGAGCTTGCGCTCCAGTAAAATGGCGTTGGTGCAGAGATAGACGTACTTCTTCCGTTCGACCAACCCCTTCACAATCTCCGCCATTTCTGGATGGATGAGCGGTTCTCCTCCAGGAATGCTCACGATCGGCGCGCCACACTCATCGGCTGCCGTCCAGCATTGCTCCGGCGTCAATCGCTTGTCCAGCACATGATCGGGATACTGGATTTTTCCACAGCCCGCGCAGGCCAGATTACAGCGAAAAAGCGGCTCCAGCATCAGCACTAACGGATAGCGTGTGCGATTGGTGAGCTTCTGGGTCAACACGTATTTGGTGACCGTAAACATCTGCGCGACAGGAACAGCCATGGGCGCACTGTATCATCACCGCCGCGTCATCGTCAATGCCAAATCTCTCAGAACCCCCTCCGATGTATGCTACACTTTAGCCTTATGCTTGATCCCAAGACCGCGCAGGCCGGCCACGAATTGGATGCGGTGATCGCCGAGAAGGTCATGGGTCTCGCGCACAATGACCCCATCCCTTCCTACTCCAGCGACATTGCGGCCGCCTGGACCGTGGCCGAGACCATGATCCACAAAGACGGGGCCTATTTTGGCTGCCCGCACTTCAAGCACAAGCATCAAAATCTCGCGTCGTTGGGGTATCCCGAAGGCACCGAATGCTGGTATTGCATACTCAATACCAAACGGCTGAATAAAGTGGTGCTCTGCGCCGAGACCGCGCCGCTCGCCATCTGCCGCGCGGCCCTGCTCTGGGCCCTCACGCACGGCGCTGATACGCCGTCCCGATAACGCTTCCGGCATGCCCTCAGGACGTATCATCACGTTTAATCGCTGGGTGGCTCAAAATGCCCGGACGGACGGGACTGCCAGGGGACGGTCGGCTGCCTGGCATGTTTGGCGAGACTGCGGAGGCTGGCTTCGACAGCCACCCGCAGCTTGGGTTCGCCGGACAACACGATGGCGGTCAGCAGCGCGTATAACTCGTACTCGTTCCGTGACCCGCACAGGATTCTCTCCGTGACCGGATCAACCGTACACGCTTGCACGGAATCCGCGCGTTCGTCGGTATCCAGCAAACGCTCCAGGTGATCGGGGTCGCCATAGAGCCACGACACAGGAACCCCGATCACAGACGCCAGCGTCGCCAGCATGGACACCGGGGGGTCACAGTCACCAGACTCAATGGCTTCCAGCAGCGCCGTCGGGATCCCGGCTTGTTCCGCCAGCGTCGTGACGGACTGCTTCTTGGACAGACGCCACGCTTGAATGGTGGAGGCAATAGACATGGCGGGATGATACTGCTTTAATAGCGAAGGATCAATCGTGCGACGCAGCACAAGAGGAGGTCATGAAGTCCTACGCTATGGTGAACGCAATTACCGGCACAGACGCCACCGCCTATGCCGACCGCCTGAAGCAGGTGTTTCCAAACTTTAAGACCGCGTTTTTACCGGAATACGCGTCCGCGCCTTCGCTGTTCGTCCCGCAAGAGCGCATGTACTATACCGTCAGTCACAAGGGCCGGCCTGAAGCGCTGTTTGCCGTTCACTTCGATCGGGCCAGCAATGCCTATGAAGCGACCATTTCATTTGCTCGAATCACCCTGAAGGACCAGTACGCAGCGGACGGATGGTGGTATGTGTTCGAGGCCGTGAACCGAGCCATGCGGCCGCGCGGTGTGAAAATCGTGCAAGCGCACTTGGAAACCAAGGGCAGCCGGAAGGCGTTTGCCGACTTACAAGCGCGATTTCCTTATGCCGTCAACATCATCGGATCATTGGGCACGATTGACCTGGAACTGCTCCCCACCACGATCGAGGGATGAAAAGGGCAGGTTAAACGTTCACCAGACGTAACGGCGTATGGCGGGCTATCTGTTCGAAATCCCGATCCTGCTGCAGTAAAGCGCACCCATACGACTCGGCCAAGGTCGCGATCAAGGCGTCGATCGCGCTGACAGTCAGGCCGGCACGCCGCAGCACGAACGCTTGTTCGCCGGCCTGATACCAATGCCGATCCTCCGTCGCAAGCCAGTGCAACGCCCGCAACTTCTGCTCAAGTTGCGCCCGCTCCTCCAGTGACCGGCAGCCCTGCAAAAGCTCAAGCGTAATCGGCCCGGCTGTGGCAACTCGATCTTGATCCAGCAACGCCGCAAGGCAAGCCTTAATCTCTTCGTAGCCTCTCTTTGCAAAGAAGCCGATCCAGGCGCTCGTATCCACCAGAACCAAGTCTCTCTCGGCTGCCGACGGACTCACCGGACGGTGTGACGGCGGCGTGCGCAGCGCAATTCTGGCAAAGTCATGGCGACAATCCCGGTCCCTACCATAGCCTTGAGCGTCTGCCGCTGGCGTGCCCGAATCAACTCGCGCAGCGCTTGCCGGATGGTTTCCTTCTTGGTCGGTGCCTCCGCCAACGTCATGGCCTCCTTGAGAAGCCCTTCATCAATGTCCACAAGCGTCTTCATTATGCCCTCCGCTTGATATATACAAATACACGAATTTATGATATACGTCAACACGCGCCAAAATCGGCTGGCTTTCCCGCCTCCATCCACTCTGACACGCTGACTCGGGAATTTGTTACTTCAGATTTTTTGAAAACGAATTGGCGGCGAGAAACATGCGGGATGAGCTAGATTGGTGTGGAGGCGCCGAGCGGGGTCGAACCGCTGCATCGCAGTTTTGCAGACTGCTCCCTTAACCACTTGGGTACGGCGCCTCTGCGAGGGAGTATACCAAGACCGGCGAGGAAACGTTAGGGGTCAGAGACTGAGGACTGGGATTTCCTTGTTTGTGGACGCCGTCACCGCGTCCCGCGCCGTGCCATGGCCGTTACGGGCTGAACCGCCGCCAGACTCCCGCTCCTTGGCCATGATCTCAATCTCAGAGAGCAACGTCTCCATCAAGTCTTCTGACTTGACTTTTCGGACCAGCTTGCCTTCTTTGAAGAGAATCCCATGGCCTCCAGCGCCTTCCCCTCCAGCAATACCGATATCGGCTTCCTTGCCTTCGCCGATTCCGTTCACGACACAGCCGAGGATGGACACCGTCAGTGGCACACGGATATGCCCCACACGTTTTTCCACTTCATTCGCCAGCTTGACCACGTCAATCTCCACCCGCCCGCAGGTCGGACAGGCGATGACGTTGACCCCACGATGGCGCAATTCCAGCGCCTTGAGAATCTCAAACCCAACCTTGACCTCTTCCACCGGATCAGCCGCCAGCGACACACGGATCGTGTCGCCGATGCCGTCTGCCAGAAGCAACCCAATACCGATGGACGACTTGATGGATCCGGTCAGTAAGGTGCCTGCCTCAGTCACGCCCAGATGCAGCGGATAGTTGGACTGCATGGCAAAGAGCCTGTAGGCATCCACCATCACGGACACGTCCGACGCCTTGAGCGACACCTTCATGTTCGTAAAGCCAATGTCTTCGAGCGCATGGACCGCGTTGAGCGCGGATTCCGCCAATGCCTCAGCCGTCGGATAGCCGTATTTGTCCAGCAATTCCCGTTCAAGCGAACCGCCATTGACGCCGATGCGAAGCGGAAGATTGCGCGCGCGCACGGCCTTGACGACTTCCTCCACCTTCCACCAGGCCCCGATGTTGCCGGGATTGATCCGGACACAATCCACCACTTCCGCCGCCATGAGGGCCAGACGATAATCAAAGTGGATATCGGCAACGATTGGAATCGTCGTCTGCTTTTTGATGGCCGGGAGCGCCTTGGCCGCCTCCGGTGTGTTCACCGTCACCCGAACGATCTCGCACCCGACCTCTTCTAATTGATGGATTTGTGCGACTGTGGCTGCGACGTCCGCTGTGTCGGGCGTCGTCATGGACTGCACTGCCACCGGTGCGCCCCCGCCGATGGGCACCGTCCCCACCAACACCTGCTGTGTTTTACGTCGCGTGATGAACATGCTCAGAATCGTTCAGCGATCTGCGCTTTCATCAACAAGCCCTTCGCCTCTTCGTAAATGCCGTCCGCCGTCAACCCGTACTGCACACGCAAGAGATCCTGCGGCCCCTGTTCAATATATTTATCGGGCAGGCCGATCACTTTGGTCGGCAGATTGACGATCCCCTGCTCCGAGAGCGATTCCAGCACGGCAGACCCGAAGCCGCCCATGCGACAGCCTTCCTCCACCGTCACGAGACACTTCACCTGGCTGGCCACCTGCGCGATCAACGCATGATCCAGCGGCTTCACAAAACGCGCGTTCACGACAGACGCCGCGATGCCCTCCTCCGCCAACCGCTCGGCCGCCTGCAAGGCCGGCCATACCGTGCTCCCGATGGCAATGATCGCCACATCCTGCCCCTCCCGCAGCAATTCGCCCTGCCCAATCGGCAAGGCCGTCGGCGTCGCATCCATCGGCACGCCCCAGACGCTTCCACGGGAGTACCGCACGGAGGCCGGGCCTTCGTAGCTCAGGCATGTCTTCGCCATATGCTGGAGCTCGTTCTCGTCCTTCGGCGCCATGACCACCATGTTCGGCACGTGCCGGAGATAGGCGTAATCAAAGGCGCCATGATGCGTCGTGCCGTCTTCGGCCACCAGCCCGCCCCGGTCAATGAAAAGCGTCACCGGCAGGTTCTGTGTGGCCACATCATGCACGACCTGATCGTAGGCCCGCTGGAGAAACGTGGAATACATCGCCACTACTGGACGAACGCCCTGCGTCGCCAACCCTGCGGCGAAAGTCATGGCGTGCTGTTCCGCAATACCGACATCGTAGAAACGGTCGGGGAATTCTTTTTCAAAATCGTTCAAGCCTGTGCCGTCACACATCGCTGCCGTGATCGCCACAATCCGCTTATCTTCACGAGCCAGCTTGCAGAGGGTGTGAATCGCCACCTTCGTATAGGACGGCTTCGCGCTTTTTGTGGCGGGTTTTCCTGTCTCACGCACGAAGGCCGGGCAGGCGTGAAACCAGACAGGGTCCTTCATGGCAGGCTCATAGCCCAATCCCTTTTTGGTAATGACATGCAGCAACGTCGGCCCCGGCAGTTTGAACACGTTCTCCATCGTCGGCAACAACTGCTCGAAGTCGTGTCCGTCTATCGGGCCGACATACCGGAAGCCCAGTTCCTCAAACAGGACGCCCGGCAAAATCAAACCTTTCGCCAGTTCCTCGGCGCGGTGTGCCATCCGACTGATCGCGCCCCCCACCTGGGGAATCGCCTGGATCAAATGCTTGGCCTCTGCCTTCATATGGGTCAGGAATTCACCGGTAAAGGTGCGATTCAAGTAGGCCGAGAGCGACCCGACGTTTTTAGAGATGGACATCTGATTATCATTGAGGATGACCACGAGATCTTTCCGCAGCCCGCCCGCATGCTGCATGGCCTCCAGAGTCATGCCGGACGTCATGGCCCCGTCGCCCACAACACAGACGACTTGATGGCGCTGACCCGCTAGCTCTCTGGCGAGCGCCATGCCGACCGCCGCCGAGACGCCCGTGCCGGCGTGGCCCGCATTGAAGGTATCGTAGATGCTCTCCTCGCGCTTACAGAATCCGCTCATCCCGCCGTACTGACGCAGTGTGCAGAACAGGTCGCGTCGGCCTGTCAGGAGCTTATGGGTATAGGCCTGATTGCTGGTATCCCAGACGATCTTATCCTTGGGTGTCTCCAGCAGATAATGGAGCGCCAGCGTGAGTTCGACCACGCCAAGATTGGACGACAGATGCCCGCCGACTGCCGACGTGACGGCAATAATCTGCTCGCGGATTTCCTCAGCCAGAGCCGGCAACTGCTCAATCGGCATACGCTTGAGGTCGGCCGGGCTATCAATCGTTTTCAAAAGCGACATGGACATGGAATGGACCTCCCAGGTGCATCGTAAAATTTTTGTATTGTCACATAGCCACGACGGGGAGTCAAGAATAACGGCCAGACGTGTCAAGCCCAAGTAGCAATGTCCTCTTCCTGCCCAAGTAGCAATGTCCGGTTGTATGGTCCGGCTGCCGCTGCGTTCCGGCCCCCGCCGCCGTTCCTTCACACGCATCAGGACCGTGTCCTCTCCAACCATCCGACCCTCCTGGGACAAGCCGGCAGGCTATCACGGCAGAGGACCTGTCGACTTGGGTCAAAGCGGACATTCTCATTTGGGGGATTACAGTGACACATCCACACCTGCCCTGCCCTGCCCTGCCAACGCTCTTTCTCCACGCGGCGCAAACCAGGTATACTCCGGTGAAGGGAACGCGCAATGAACATCTTCCAATCATCCTTACGCACCATCTCAATCAGCTTTGACGGGGCGAGAGAGGCCGTGATGGCCATTGCCGAACGGGTGACCCGTCGCGTCCAGCTTACGAAATTGCAACTCCAAGCCCAGGATGCCGAGGAACGCCTTCGGCAGGCCCAGGAAGCTCTTGGACAATGCCTCTATACCGCTCACGCCGCGCCATCGCTGGCCCAGGTACCTGTGGCAACAAATGAGGGCGCCCTTCCCCTATGCGACAACATTCGCGCCGAACAGCACAGGCTGCAAGCCATTCGGGAGCGCCTGGCGTCACAGCAGGATGAGACGCTCAGCCTCGCCTTGAGCCGTCTCCAAGACGATCTCCAGGTCGGCGGCGGGTCCATGGAGCGTGTCACGATTCCACCGACCGCCCAGGCTGATGGCAGGCCACTCTGCGAGGTGGCGCTCCCTGAGAGCGTCCGCATCGCCTTGATTCGACGGAGCGAGGACATCCTGGTTCCGTCCGAACAGGTGGTGCTGCGAGCCGGCGATCAGGTCACGGTCATCGGCACTCGGTCCGCACTGCCCAGCGCCGTGCAAGCGCTGCTCGTGCCATTGCCATGACGATTCGACACCCGCGCCTAGCTCAGCGGCTCCTGAGTGGAGCGGTGCTGGCTTGTTTTGTGTTCGGTGAACTGGTGTTCGGCTTCACTGCCATCGCGGACGAACGGTCCGGCATCCGCCTGCTTGAGGACATGCAAAGCGTGTTCGTGGCCCTCGCCGAGCGCGTCAAGCCGGCTGTGGTCAACATCGCGCTCCTGCCGGCTGCGGGCAAGTTAGGCGAGCCCCAGCGGGATCGCAACCCGAACAACCCTGGCACCGGTTCGGGCGTCATCGTGGACAGGGATGGGCTGATCGTCACCAATAACCATGTGGTTGGGGATGCACAAGACGTGGAAGTCCGGCTGTCCGATAAATCGAAATTCATCGGACGGGTGATCGGTCGTGATCCTGATACCGACCTGGCCCTTGTGAAAATTACCCCGAGCGGCTCACTGCCCACGGTGTCCTTCGGCGACTCCTCGACCGTTCGTGTCGGCCAGTGGGTCATGGCCGTCGGGAATCCGTTTTCCCTGGACCGCACCGTCACCCTGGGCATCGTGAGCGGCTTGGAGCGCGACGCCGTGCGGTTGTCCCGCTATGAAGCCTTTATCCAGACCGATGCCTCAATCAATCCCGGTAACAGCGGCGGCCCCCTGTTTAACATTCACGGCGACGTGATCGGCATCAATACCGCCATTATCAACTATGCGCAGGGGATTGGGTTCGCCATTCCGTCCAATATGACGCAGCACGTCATTGGGCAACTCCGCGCCCACGGCAAGGTATTTCGCGGCTGGTTGGGAGTGGGGATTCAGGACCTCACGCCTGCCCTGGCTACACAATTCGGCGTGACGCAGCAGGACGGCGTCCTGATCAACGACATCTTCGAGCATACACCGGCCGCACGGGCCGGTCTGAAGCCCGGAGATATCATTGCCACGGTAGAAGGGCGCCGCGTGGAGACCCCCGCAGGCGTATCCCGTGTGGTGGCCGGGTTCATGCCAGGCGCCACGATGACACTCGAGATCATACGGAACGGAACACGCCACACCATCACCTTAGAGGTGGTCGAGCGGAAGGAGCATCCCGTCGCGGCAGCCACGCCCACACCATCTCCTCCGGCCCCTCCGAGAGAGACCAAGCTCGGCCTTACCGTGCAGGACCTCACGCCGGAGTTGGCCAACACATTCAAGTTAAAGAAGGATCACAAGGGGGTGCTTGTGGCCACGGTGGAGCCAGGCAGCGCCGCGCAGGACCAGGGCTTGCGCAACGGCGATCTGATTACGGAGATTAATCGCCAGCCTGTCCTCTCGGCGGACGCATTCACATCCGCAATCGCCCAGGCCCACACAGGGGAGTCCCTGCTCCTGCGCGTGATCCGTGAGACCCGCGCGTTCTATGCCGTCTTGAGCCCCAAGGACAAGTAGCGCGGGCTACGATTCCTCGAAACAAATGGCGCACACTTCGTACTCCACCACCTTGACCGGCGTGGTGACGGTTACGGTGTCCCCAACCCGTTTGCTGATGAGTGCGCGACCCAGTGGCGACTGTACCGACAGCCGTCCGCTTTTCACGTCCCCTTCGTCAGGGCCGACTAAGGTGTAGCGTTGTTCTGTGTCGGTCTGGACGTCCCGGACCGTCACGGTCGCGCCGAAGAGCACTTTCTCGTTGGAAAAATTTGACGTGTCAATAATCTGGGCCTCCGCCAGCTTCTGTTCCAGATCACTGATTCTGGCGCTAATATGGCTCTGCCGCTCTTTCGCAGCGTGGTACTCCGCGTTCTCCTTGAGGTCGCCGTGACCTCGGGCCTCCTCGATGTCCTTAATGTTCTGTGGCCGCTCCACCTTCTTGTACCGTGCAAGCTCCGCCTGTAACGCAGTATAGCCTTTCTGAGTGATCGGTCTGTTCGGCATGGTGTGTGGTGACTCCCCGTTACTAGCAATAGTCCTGCAGTGGCTTGACGGTCACCGCACAGAGGCGTCCGGCTTCGATCGCCATGACCACGGCGCGGGCGCCGGCCATCGTCGTCTGATAGGGCACATGTTGCGCCAGGGCGGCACGTCGGAGCGAGGCGGAGTCCAACTGGGACGCCTTATCGCCCACCGTGTTGATGACGAGATGGATTGCCCCGTTCTTGATGTGATCCACAATATGCGGACGGCCCTCCAGGACTTTGTTCACGACGTCTACGGCGACGCCATGTCTGGCCAGATGACCGGCTGTGCCGCGCGTCGCTTCGACGGTAAAGCCTAACTCCAAGACACGCCGAACCAGCGCCACAGTCGCCGGCTTATCCTTGTCTTTCACGCTGAGAAACACTCGTCCGGTCATCGGCAGGGGGCTGCCCGCGCCGGCCTGCGCCTTGAGGAACGCCGACCCGAAGTCGTCGGCGATGCCCATGACCTCTCCGGTGGACCGCATCTCCGGGCCCAACAGCACGTCGGTCTCGGGAAATTTATTAAAGGGAAAGACCGCTTCTTTGACGGAGACATGGGCTGGGATCCGTTCCGTCGTGAAGCCAATCTCCGCCAGCGTCCGCCCCATCATCACCTGCATGGCCAGCTTCGCCAGCGGCACCCCAATGGCTTTACTGACGAACGGCACAGTCCGGGAGGCCCGTGGGTTCACCTCCAAGACGTAGACGATCCCGTCGCGGATCGCGAACTGAATGTTCATCAGACCGACCACGCGCAGTTCCTTGGCCAGCGCGACCGTCTGCCGCCGAATCTCCTCCACCAGCGCGGGCGAGAGTGAGTAGGGCGGCAGCGAGCAAGCTGAGTCCCCCGAATGGACACCCGCTTCCTCGATATGCTCCATAATCCCGCCGATGACTACCTCTGTGCCGTCCGACAGGGCGTCCACGTCAATCTCAATAGCGTCCTCCAGATACTTGTCAATCAGTACCGGATGTGTCGGCGACGCCTGGAGGGCCCGCCCCACATAGGTCTGGATGTTCTTTTCGTCATAGATGATTTCCATGGCCCGACCGCCCAGGACATAGGAGGGGCGCACCATCACGGGATAGGTGATCGCAGCGGCAATGGCGACGGCCTCTGCGACAGACCGAGCCAGGCCGCTGGCCGGCTGTGTCAGGGTCAACTTCTCCAGCAAGGTTTTAAATCGTTCCCGGTCCTCCGCGCGATCAATGGCGTCCGGCGAGGTGCCGAGGATGGGCACCCCGGCGCGTTCCAGTGGCAAGGCCAGCTTGAGCGGCGTCTGCCCGCCGAACTGCACGACGACGCCAAGCAACTCGCCCGCCCGTTGTTCCGTCGCCACAATGCTGAGGACATCTTCCTCCGTGAGCGGCTCGAAATAGAGCCGATCGGAGGTGTCGTAGTCGGTGCTCACCGTCTCCGGGTTGCAGTTGACCATGATGGTTTCGTAGCCCATGTCGCGCAGCGCTATCGCGGCATGGACGCAGCAGTAATCAAATTCAATTCCCTGCCCAATACGGTTCGGGCCGCCGCCGAGGATCATGACCTTGCGCGTGGCCTGAGGCCGGCTTTCGCAGTCGGTTTCATAGGTCGAGTAGAGATACGGTGTCAGTGCCTGGAACTCAGCGCCACAGGTATCCACGCGTTTAAAGGTCGGCGTCACGCCGGCCTGCGCGCGCTGTGCGCGAATCTCCGCCTCGGGCGTCTGCAACAACTCACCGAGCCGACGATCCGAGAATCCCAGCGCCTTCACGGCACGAAGCCGGTCAGTCGTCAGTGGGTGCGTCTCGCGCGTCAGTTGATCCTCGATGGTCAGCAGGTCCTTCATCTGAGTCAAAAACCAGGAATCTATTTTTGTCAGCCCATGCACTTCCTCGATGGAAAGGCCCATCCGCAGGCCGTCGGCGACATGCCACAACCGTTCGGCGTCAGGACGGCGAAGGCGTTCACGAATCTGCGCAACGGTCTCTTCCGGGTCCCCTTCCTTCAGCGAGGGATGCGGCTCGCACCCATAGCGATCCACTTCCAGTGATCGAATGGCCTTCTGCAGCGACTCCTTAAACGTGCGCCCAATCGCCATCGCCTCCCCCACCGATTTCATCTGTGTCGTCAGGGTGGGGTCCGCCTGGGGAAACTTCTCAAAGGCGAACCGTGGAATTTTGACGACGACGTAGTCAAGGCTCGGCTCAAAGGATGCCTTGGTGACGCGGGTAATGTCGTTCGTGATTTCGTCCAGTGTATAGCCGACGGCGAGTTTAGCGGCAATTTTTGCAATTGGGAAGCCGGTGGCCTTCGACGCCAGGGCGGAACTGCGGGAGACTCGTGGATTCATTTCGATGACCACCAACTCCCCGTCCGCCGGGTTCACGCCGAATTGAATGTTGGACCCGCCGGTGTCCACGCCGATCTCCCGCATGATTCGAAGCGAGGCGTCGCGCATCACCTGATATTCTTTATCGGTCAGGGTCTGCGCGGGCGCCACGGTGATGCTGTCGCCGGTGTGAATGCCCATGGGATCAAAATTCTCGATGGAGCAGACGATGACGACGTTGTCCTTCGTATCACGCATCACCTCCAGCTCGAATTCCTTCCAGCCGATGATGGAGCGCTCGATCAGAATCTCGCCGACCGGACTCGCGCTCAAGCCCCATTCGGCAAACGAGTCAAATTCCTCACGGTTGTACGCAATGTTGCCGCCTGTGCCGCCCATTGTAAAGGAGGGCCGGATAATGGCGGGAAAGCCGATCTCCTCCATCGCTCGTAGCGCGTCCTCCCGCGAGCGCGCGACCCGGCTGGTGGGCGTCCGCAATCCGATACGCGCCATCGCCTGCTTGAATTCCTCGCGGTTCTCGGCCTTGTGAATCGCCTCGTAGCTTGCGCCGATGAGTCGGACACCGTATTTCTTCAAGATGCCCTGCTCCGTCAATGCGATGGCCACGTTGAGCGCGGTCCGCCCGCCCATGGTCGGCAGCAGGGCGTCCGGCTGCTCCTGTTGAATAATCTGCTCGATCACAGAGGGAGTGATGGGCTCGACATACGTGCGGTCGGCCAGGTCCGGATCAGTCATAATGGTGGCCGGGTTACTGTTGATGAGGACGATCCGGTAGCCCTCTTCGCGCAGGGCCTTACAGGCTTGGGTGCCGGAGTAGTCAAACTCGCAGGCCTGCCCGATCACAATCGGGCCAGAGCCGATCAAGAGAATGGTGCGAATGTCGGTGCGTTTGGGCACGATGGCGTATCAGGTTTCGGACTTCGGAGGCGACGCCTCAGACGGCGTATAGTGCTGCATCATCTGAGGCGCCCACCGCTCCAGGTTTTTGATCCGGGTTTCTTCTGAGGGGTGGGTGCTGAAAAACTCCGGTACGGCTGAGCCGGCGCGAAAACAGAGCTTCCCAATGTATTCCTTGGGGCATCCGCTCATCCGCTCCCAGAAGGCCACGGCCTCACGGGGGTCGTAACCGGCCTGGGCCATCAGCTTCAGCCCAATGTAATCCGCCTCGGTTTCCTGTGTGCGGTTAAACGGCAAGGCCACGCCGACTCCGTAGGCGGATAGCACACCCTGGAGCACGGACGGATTCACCGCGCCGGTGGCCGCGCCCGCAAGCGCGCCGAATTGCACGATTTGCTCGATCAACCCACGGCTGATGCGTTCCACGCCGTGCCGGTAGAGGGCATGGGTCACTTCATGGCCCATCACCGTGGCCACGCCAGCTTCGTTCTGCGTATGTTTGAGAATGCCGGTAAAAAACGCCACTTTGCCTCCTGGCAGGCAAAAGGCGTTCACGATCTTATCGTCCTTGATGACGGCAAACTCCCAGTCAAAGCTCGGCTTATCGGCGGCCTTGGCGATCCGCTCGCCGACCCGACGGATCATGGCATTGACCTCCGTGTCCGTGCTCAAGGGATAGCTCCGCAGCACATCGCGATAGGCTTCAATACCGAGTTCACGTTCTTTCTCCTCCGTGTAGTTCGGGAGAATAAATTGCTCGCGTCCGGTCACGGGCGCGCGCGTACAACCCGACAACACCTCCATCAGACTGCCAGTCAGACAGACACCACCCAGGCGAGCCGTGAGCCGAAAGGTTCTGGCCAAGGCCTCGCGTCGTCCAACCGCGCGATCTAGAGGGTCACGCATGGTGTCCTCACGGCATCCAGAGATAGAGAAATTGGGGGGTCCCTCCACGAACCATGCCCATCACGTCCAGGTTGGCGAGCGACTCCAGCGTACTTGGCCCGGACATACTCGATGTCCCTGATGCGATGGAGTAGATATTGTGTTTATAGGCGTCCGGGCGCGCATAGGTCACGACCCGCGCGTCGGCGATTCCGGCCAGTTGCCGGGCCACGGCAATGCCGTCGTCCAGATAACCGATCTGGTCCACCAGCCCCACCTGCATAGCCTGCGGGCCGGTCAGGACACGGCCATCCGCAATGATCTTGAGTCGCTCAGGGGTCAATTCTCCATTCGCTTTGCCGCTGCGGCTTTTTGTCACAACGTCAAGAAACCGCGCCTGAAATCCGTTAATCATGGTCTGGAAGATCTCGCGCTCCTCCCCGCTCATGGCACGGAACGGTGAGCCGATATCTTTTTTTGCGCCAGACTTGATCGCGCCAGCTTCCAGGCCGATTTTTTGGAGCAGGCCCTCGGCATTCACCCGCAGCATGATGACCCCCACGCTGCCGGTGACGCTCGTTGGGTGCGCGACAATCCGGTCCGCCGCCGCCGCCACGTAGTAGCCGCCGGACGCGCCCACGTCCATGATGACGGCGACGATAGGGAGCTTGCGTATGGCTTTGAACGTGGTCAACTCGTGATAGAGCACGTCCGACGCCGTGACCGTACCGCCCGGGCTGTTGATCCGCAGCAGCAACGCTTTGATCTGCCGATCCTCGGCGGCCATGGTCAGTTCTTCCTTGACTCGCGCGATGATATCTTCCGACGCGCCGACCCCACTCCCATTCCCCTGTTTCTCGGCAATGACCCCGGAGACGTCAATCAGAAGGATTTTATCCGCCGTGGTGCCTTGGAGCGTCTTTTCTTTTAAAGGCTGGGGCTGCGGGAACAGAGAAATAGCAATGCAGCCGGACGTGAGCAGCGCGACCGCTGTGATGAGAAGGAACGTGCGTTTCATGGGTTTCCGTTCGTCATCAAGTCGGTGAACCGAGTAAACAGATACCTCGTATCGTGGGGGCCTGGAGACGCTTCCGGGTGATACTGCACGGAATAGGCCGGTACGTCCAGACAGCGCATTCCCTCGACCGACTCGTCATTGAGACTCTGGTGGGTGAGTTGAGCACGGCCATAGGGCGTGGCCCACTGACCTGCCTTCGACACATCGGCGGCGTCTCCCCCTCGCACGGCGAAATTATGATTTTGCGAGGTGATCTCGACTCTTCGCGTCTCCAAATCCATGACCGGGTGATTCGTGCCATGATGTCCGAACTTCAACTTGTACGTCTGCAAACCGAGTGCCAGCCCCATGATCTGGTGCCCCAGACAAATGCCGAAGAGGGGCTTCTTGCCGAGCAAGGCGCGAACGGCAGCAATCGCATAGGGCACGGCTTCAGGGTCGCCCGGCCCGTTGGACAGCAACACCCCGTCGGGATTCAACGCCAGCACTTCGTCAGCGCTGGTCGAGGCCGGAACAATCGTGACCGCATACCCTTCATCTACGAGCCGACGCACAATATTGTACTTGATCCCGAAGTCGAAGGCCACGACGCGCAAGCCCGCTCCTGTCCCTCCCCCACCCCCCATCCAGCGGCCGCTCCCTTCGGTCCATTGATAGGCCTTGGCGCAGGTGACTTCCTTGACCAGGTCGCGGCCAATGATGCTCGGAGCGTCCGTGGCTTTCCGTACCACTCGTGTCGGGTCCAGGTCCGCATGCGAGATGACGCCCTGCTGCGAACCGTACTCCCGGAGATGCGTGGTCAGGGCGCGTGTGTCAATGCCCTGGATCCCCACAATGCCATGCGCGACAAGATATTCATTGAGCGATTGTCGGCTTCGCCAATTGCTGGGCGAGGGGCAGGCCTCCTTGACAATCAAGCCGGCCAGCCACGGTTGCGCGGACTCATTGTCTTCGGGGTTGATCCCATAGTTGCCGATGTGCGGGTACGTCATCGTGACGACCTGGCCCCTGTACGACGGATCCGTGAGCACCTCTTGATAGCCGGAGAGCGCGGTGTTGAACACGACTTCGCCGCTGGTCTCACCGGTGGCTCCCAAGGCCGTGCCATGGAAGACCGTCCCATCAGCCAGCGCGAGGATCGCCATGGTCCTCGCGCTCACCTGCGCACCCATGTGTTGACCTTGACGCAGAGCAAGGCCATCCCCAACCCCAGGTTGAGCACATAAAGCGCCCGCGCCACCCGGTGATAGACGAAGAACTCATCATAGGCGGCGCTTTTGGCGTCTTGTGACGCACTGAACGCCACTGCCTGGAGGCGCGTGGTCTCAGGACTGAGCCAGAACGCAAGGGTTAGCGCAATGCCTATCATGAGTCCCAAGAGGGTTGGTTCAGTCATGCCGATCTGTACCCTCCATGGTTTGGGGGACCCCTGGGCATCGCCATGGACGAGCAGAGAGATACGCACCAACGTTCCAAGAAGGATGAGTCCTGCCGCCCCCAGCGCCAGGCGATCATAGCCGTAAAACATCTTCGTCAGCATCCGCCCGCCCGCCTCGATGCCAATCGTGCCAAACACCGCTGGAATCACCGTCGCAATGATGGACACCAACCCTCCAACCCAGACCGCCAGCGCCAACGCCTCCAGGCAGTGGCACGTCACCATGAGCTTACGGATAGACCACCCTCCCGCCGACGAGCGTAGACACCACGCGCCCTTTCAGCTTCCAACCGGCAAACGGTGTATTGCGCCCTTTGGATTTGAACTGCTCGGGATCCACGGCCCAATTGCTATCAGGGTCTACAATCGTCACATCGGCATCCGCCCCGACCGCCAAGGTGCCTTTCGCCAGCCCAAACGCGCGGGCTGGCTGGACGGTCAACGCCGCGACGACCTGCTCGACCGTGAGGACGCCTTCCGCGACGAGCCGCATGGCCAATCCCCATGCGGTTTCCAGCCCGACGATCCCAAAGGGCGCGGCATCGAATTCCTGCTCTTTCTCAAAGGCCGCATGGGGCGCATGATCCGTCGCGATGACGTCAATCGTGCCGTCCTTCAGCCCCGCCTTGATGGCCTCCCTGTCCTGTCGGCTCCGCAGCGGGGGATTCATTTTGGCGTTCGTATTGAATTCGCGCACGGCGTCCTCGGTCAGGAGAAAATGATGGGGGCAGGCTTCAGCCGTGACTCTGATTCCGCGCGCCTTGGCCTCCCGAACCATCCGGACGGACCCCACCGTGCTGAGGTGCGCGAGATGCAGGCGTCCACCGGTCAGTTCCGCCAGGGCCAGGTTCCTGGCCACCATCACGTCTTCTGACGCCGAGGGAACCCCGCGCAGGCCCATCTCGGTGGCGACGAGGCCCTCGTGCATACTGCCTCCGTCTGAGAGGTGCGTACATTCACAATGATCCACGACCGGCAGATCGAAGGCCCGCGCATATTCCAGCGCGCGCCGCATGACCATGGCGTTCAGCACCGGCTTGCCATCATCGGAGACCGCGACACAGCCGGCTTGCTTGAGGTCGCCAAACTCCGCCAGTTCCTTCCCCTCGGAACCTTTGGTAATCGCGCCGATGGGAAAGACATGCGCCAATCCGGCAGCGCGGGCCTTGTCCAGAATGAATTTGGTGATGGATTGATTGTCGTTGACTGGCTGGGTGTTGGGCATACAGCAAACGGACGTAAACCCGCCGGCGACCGCCGCTGCCGCGCCCGTCGCAATCGTTTCCTTATATTCAAACCCCGGTTCCCGAAAATGTACGTGCAGGTCTACGAATCCCGGCAAGACCCACTTGCCGGCGGCATCAATGACGGTGGCCCCGGCCGGAGCTTTCAGGCCTGCGCCGACCGCCGTGATCGTCCCCTGTGCCATGAGCACATCGGCTGGACCGTTCACTCGCCCCGGATCAATCACACGACCATGCTGGATCAGAATGTTCATTTGCCCCCCGACAAGAAGTACAACACCGCCATGCGCACGGCGACGCCGTTCGTCACCTGATCGAGGATCACGGACGACGGGCTGTCCGCCACCTCCGGCGCAATCTCGACGCCCCGATTGATCGGCCCCGGATGCATGACCAGCGCGTCCGGAGCGGCCAGTGCCATGTGCGCAGGCGTCAGACAATAGCGCCGCGCATACTCCCGAATGCTGGGGAACAAGGCGATGCCCTGCCGCTCCAATTGCAGTCGCAGCATCATGATCACGTCCACGCCTCGCAGGCCCTCGTCCAGATCGTAAAAGACCTGCACACCCAACTGCTCAATCTCCAGTGGCATCATCGTGGGAGGGCCGACGACCCGCACCTCCGCGCCCATCTTCGTGAAGGCGTAGATGTTGGAGCGGGCGACGCGGCTATGGGCGATGTCCCCCACAATCGCCAGACGCAGGCCCTTGAACGCCCGCTTCTTCTCGCGGAGCGTGTAGAGGTCCAGAAGGGCCTGGGTCGGGTGCTCATGCCCCCCGTCCCCCGCGTTGACCACAGAAGCCCGAAGCAGCCTGGCAAGGATATTCGGCGAGCCGGCCATCGGGTGACGCAGCACGATGAAATCGGCCTGCATGGCTTCGATGTTGCGAGCCGTGTCGAGCAGCGTTTCTCCCTTCGAAACGCTGCTGGCCGAGACGGCAAAGTTGATGACATCGGCGCTCAGGCGTTTGGCGGCCAACTCGAAGGACGTGCGGGTCCTGGTGCTCGGCTCAAAGAACAGGTTGACGACGGTTTTTCCTCGCAGCGTCGGCACCTTCTTGATGTCGCGCCCGGACACTTCCTTGAACGACTCGGCGGTGTCGAGAATCAGCGTGATCTCCTCGACTGACAGGTTCTGGATGCCTAACAGGTCTTTGCGCTGGAGGCTCATGCCAGAATCACCACACGATCAGACGCGCCTGCTTCCTCGAGAAAAACTTCAACGGTTTCGTTCGGGAGGGTTGGTACGTTCTTGCCAACATAGGTAGATTTTATCGGGAGTTGGCGATGCCCGCGATCCACCAGTACAGCCAGTTGGATCTCAGCCGGCCGTCCGAAATCCATCAGCCCATCCATAGCCGCCCGGATGGTGCGCCCCGTGAAAAGCACGTCGTCCACCAAAATGATGGTTAGACCGGTGATGTCGAACGGGATGTCGGTCTTGCGGAGGATCGGAGGCTCCTTCCGCGCGTTGAGATCGTCCCGGTACAGTGTGATGTCCAGGGTTCCCACTGGCACCGTTGTCCCTTCAATGTCGGTCAGCCGGGCAGCCAGGCGATGGGCCAGATGGACCCCCCCGCTTCTGATCCCCACCAGCGCCACCTGCGCCACGCCACGGCTCCGCTCACTGATCTCATGCGCAATGCGAGTCAGCGCCCTGGTGATTTCCTGGGCGTCCATGACGATGCGTTCGGATTTGTTGGCGTTCATGGGCATAAAAAAACCTTCCAGGAACATCCGCCGGAAGGTCTTACTCTCGCAGATTCATCTCCTTCCCAGCCTCACCGGACTGGCATTAAAGGCACCCGCATCCTACCCGGCAGGTCAAGCGGCTGTCAAGCCGGCAGGCGGTTGCGTGTGGCCGGGCCTCCTCGCAATCGAAAACTGGTTGCAAGCTTAGTGATAGCTCTCGGCGTCCGTCGGGAATTTGCTCTGCTCGACATCTTCTTTGTAGCGGCGGAGGGCTTGGAGGGCGTCGGTTTTGAGATGGGCATACGGCTTGACGAATTTGGGGACGAACCGATCAAAGAGGCCCAACAGATCGTAGAGGACCAGCACCTGGCCGTCGCACTCCGGGCCCGCGCCGATCCCGATGGTGGGAATCGCAATCTCCTGCGTGATCGTCCTGGCCAGCGTGGACGGCACGGCTTCCAGCACAATCGCAAAGGCCCCAGCCGCTTCCAACGCCTTCGCATCCGCAAGGACGGCCTCCGCGTGGTTCGCGCTCTTGCCCTGAACTTTGTACCCGCCATACCGATGCACCGATTGCGGCGTCATCCCCAGATGGCCCATGACTGGAATGCCGAAGTGGGTCATGGCCTCCACGCGATCCACCACGGCCGCGCCGCCTTCCAGTTTCACGGCGGCGGCTCCAACCTGGAGCAAGCGACCGGCATGTCTGACCGCCTCTTCCACAGAAATTTGATAGGACAGAAAGGGCATGTCGGCAATTACGAACGCACGTTGTGCCGCGCCGGCAACCAGTTTCGTGTGATACAGCATCTCGTCCATCGTCACGGAGAGTGTATCTTTCTTGCCCTGGACAACCACGCCCAATGAATCCCCGACCAGCAGCACATCGAGGCCGGCTTCTTCCGCAATGCGCGTGAAGAGGGCATCGTAGGCGGTGACCACCACAATCTTGCGGCCGTCAGCCTTGTATGTTTTAAAATCTGGGACGGTCACGCCAGTTCGGCTTTCTGAATGATTTCGGGGAGACGATCTACCGCCTTGATGGCCATGATGTGAACCCCGTCGCAATGCGCCCGCACGGCCTTGATCGTCCGTACGGCGATCTGGACGCCGACGTCCAACGCGCGTTCATCGCCGGCCGCCCGAAGCTCGTCAATAAGGGCTTGGGGTACGTCTATGCCGGGAATGTTGGCGTTCATGAACTCCGCCATCTTGGCCGACCGCAGGACGAGAATCCCGGCCAGCACTTTCACTGGAAATTTCCGGACGGCCTGCATAAACGAGATGAACTTCTCCGCGTCATAAAACGCCTGGGTCTGGAAGAACTTCGTGCCGGCGTTGACCTTCGCCTCGAACTTCGCCAGCATCGGCCCACGCGGATCCTGCTCCGGCGTGACGGCGGCGCCGATATAGAGGTCGGTCGGCCCTTTCAACGAGTGGCCCGCGAAATCTTTTCCCTGATTCAGCGAGTGGATCACTTGCATGACGCCGACGGAATCAAGGTCGTAGACCGGTTTGGCGTCCTTGTGATCGCCGACGGTGGGATAGTCGCCGGTCAGGCAGAGCATGTTCCTGATCCCCAGGATGTGCGCGGAGAGAAGATCGGACTGAATGGCCAGGCGGTTGCGGTCGCGGCAGGTCATCTGCATGACCGGATCGTGCCCCATCTCGTACAGCAGCCGACACACCGACATCGAGCCGGCCCGTAAAATCGCTGCTGTGTTATCCGTGACGTTCACGCCGTGAACCTTGCCCACCAAGGCTTTGGCGTTCTCCATGATGGAGGCAATGTCCGTGCCCTTCGGCGGATTATATTCCACCGTGACCGCAAATTTGCCGGACTCCAGGACTTCTCGCAATCGTCGCAGGCCCATTCCTTACCGCCCTTCTGCTCGCGCCACTGTCCGCTTGGCGGATTCCAGCGTATTCTGCAAGAGCATCGCAATCGTCATCGGCCCGACGCCACCGGGAACGGGTGAAATCCATCCGGCCTTCTGACTGACTGGCTCAAAATCCACATCGCCGACAAATTTGCCGTCCTCAGTACGATTCACGCCGACATCCACAACCACCGCGCCGTCGCGCACCATGTCCGCCGTCACAAACTTGGCTTTGCCAATGGCCACGACCAGAATCTCGGCTTCGCGACACACTGCCGCCAGGTCCGCCGTCTTGGAATGGCAGATCGTCACCGTCGCATGCCGATGCAGCAACATCAGGGCCACCGGCTTCCCGACGATGTTGCTCCGCCCCACCACCACGGCCCGTTTTCCCGCAATGCCCAGGCCCGTAGACTCAATCATCCTGATGACCCCGCGCGGCGTACAGGCTTCAAAAATTGGATTCCCCTCGACCAAACGGCCAATGTTGTAGGGGTGAAATCCATCCGCGTCTTTCTCCGGCAGGACGGCATTCAGGATGAGCGCGCTATCAATGTGCTCCGGCAAGGGCAACTGCACGAGAATGCCGTGGATTTTTGGATCGTGATTGACCTGGGCGATCACGGCCAGCAGATCGGCCTGGCTCGTCGAGGCTGGCAACGTGTGGTCCGCCACATGAATGCCGACCGCTTCACAGGCCTTGTGCTTGTTTTTGACGTAGAGGTGCGACGCGGGATCGTCACCGACCAGGATGGCCGCTAAGCCTGGTGTGACCCCTGATGCAGCCAGTAGCGCCGCCGTCTCTTGTGCAATCAGGTCCCTGACCGCCTGCGATAAGACCTTCCCATCAATCCGTTGAGCCGCCACAGCATCTCCCCTCAAAAGTATACGTTTTCGTTGTCCTGGCTCAGTGGGGCGGAGGATAACAAGCCGCTTGTGTGGAGTCAAGAAACCGTAGTAGAGTGCGCCTGTGGCGCGGTTGTTCAGCATCATCGTCTCTGGCCTGGTGGCGCTGCTCGTGGGGATCCTTCCCATGACGACCGCCCTGGCCCTCCAAGTGACCGGCCTGAAAAATCCCTCCGGTTTCATCGTAGACCCGGCAACGGGGCGCTATTACATCTCGAACGCGAACGGCGGCCCCCTTGAACGTGACAACAATGGCTTCATCACCAAACTGAACGAGGATGGCAAGATCGCCACGCTGAAATTCATTGAGGGCGGGCGCGCTGGCGTGACCCTCCACGCCCCCAAGGGCATGGCGATCCTCGACAACACCCTGTTCGTCTCTGACATCACAACCGTTCGGCGATTCGATCTGGCCACCGGGCGCCCGCTTGGCGAGATTGATCTGTCCGCCATCGCCGTGGACTTTCTGACCGGACTGGCCATAGACGGCGCCGGATTGCTCTACATCGCGGACACCGGCGCTGATATGATTGTGGCTGTGGCTGTGCGCGGCAAGGCCAAGCCTGCGATACTCGCGCAAGATTCCTCATTGGCCGGCCCACACGGATTGACTGTGAATCCCGCGACCGGCGCGCTGGTAGCAGTCAGTTGGAGCGAGGGGAAGATTCTGGAAATCGCCAAGGACGGGTCCATCAAAGTGCTCTTCGCCAACTCTTTCTTCAACGCTCGCTTCGGCAATCTATCGGGCGTGGACTACGATGCCTTCGGCAATCTCTACGTGGCGGACTTCTCCCAGGGCAAAGTGCTCCGCATTGATCCGGAGTTCCGTATCCAGACCATCGCCGAATTCCTGACCACGCCAGCCAGCGTCACGATTGACCGCAAAAACCACTTGATCCTGGTCCCGTATCTGACCGGCCACGCAGCGGAGATGAACGGGCTGGGACGAGATCCCAAACGGAAATAACAACGATGGCTGCGACATGCCTCTACTGTCACGCCAAAAAAGGCAAGCGCCCATGCCCGGCGATCAAGGGACTGATTTGCTCACTCTGCTGTGGAGAGCACCGCGTGACCACCATCGCATGCCCTGCTGATTGTTCGTACCTGAAATCCGGGACAGACTATCAACAGCACCGCGCCGACGAACGGCTCCGCCTTGTGGTTCCAGGCCTGTCCACGCCAAACCCCGCGCACCATCACCACGGGCCGGGCTGCAAACACACGTAGGGGCGAGGCGTTGCCTCGCCCTCTATTTCTCGACGATTGTGACGGTCATTTCGATCCGCTCGTTGGGGAGATCATTCGGGCCTTTGGGTACGCTCACGATCTTGTCCGCGACGTCCATACCCTTGGTGACCTCGCCGAACGCCGTGTACTGCTTGTCGAGAAAGGTCGAATCCTTGACCACGATGAAAAACTGCGAGCCGGCGCTGTCCGGGTGATTCGACCGCGCCATTGAGACGATCCCGCGCTTATGGGACTTCTCATTGAATTCCGCCTTCACTTTGGTTGGCGGCCCACCCATCCCGTACTCGCTCTTCTTGTTGGGATCCTTCGTATTGGGATCGCCGCCCTGGATCATGAAGCCAGGAATGACGCGGTGAAAGAGCGTCTTGTCGTAAAATCCGGACTTGGCCAACGTCACAAAGTTCTCCACATGCTTCGGCGCCAGCTCGGGGAAAAACTTGATCTCGATCTCGCCGAACTTGGTCTTGATAATCGCGTGGGGCTGCATTTTTCCTCCTCCTGTCTTCTTTTTCTCTTCCGCTCCGAAGGCCGCACCGGACGTGCCTAGAAACAACACTGTCAACATGATGATCCCGAACCGATATCGCATCTTGCATCCCTCCAGTAAAACTATCCCTTCAATTTTTCCAACGCCTGTTTGGCGGCCATCTGTTCCGCCTCTTTTTTGCTCGTGCCAACGCCGATCCCGTAGCGGTCGCCACGAATCATGATTTCCACCTCGAACCGTTTCGCATGGTCCGGTCCTGTTTCCTGGAGCATCCGATACTGCGGCAGCAGATCAAAATCCCGCTGGCAGAGTTCCTGAAGGTCCGTCTTGAAATCCCCCCTCGCAAGCAACCGATCGCAGGAGGGCAACTCGTCGCGGAACAGCGTTTTCACGCATGTCGCTGCCTCGTCCAATCCGCCATCCATATACACGCCGGCGAACAACGCCTCCAGCGCATCCGCCACGATGGAGGATTTGCTGCGGCCCTCGGTCTTTGTTTCGCCACGTCCCAGGCGAAGCCATTCGCCAAGCCCCATTGTCGTCGCCACGCGGGCCAGGGTTTTCTCGCTGACCAGTTGCGCCCGCAGTTTCGAGAGATCGCCCTCTGCCGCTTCCGGAAAGGCATGGAACAGATACTCGCTGACGGCCAGGTTCAGCACCGCATCGCCCAGGAACTCCAGCCGTTCATTGTCAGACTCCCCGGAGATCCGCGCTTCATTGAGGTAGGAGCGATGGGTCAGCGCGTCACAGAGCAGGCGAGGTTGTCGAAAGCGATACGCAATCCGGCGTTGAATCTCCTCCAGCCCGTCTGATGCCATACAGCCGGATGACGTTACGGCGTGTACCGAGAAAAAATCAGGCACGCGTTCACGCCGCCAAACCCGAACGAATTGGAGAGAACGGTGTGGACGTCGGCGCGACGGGCGATGTTGGGAATGCAGTCCAGGTCGCACTCTGGATCAGGCCTGTCTTGATTGATCGTCGGCGGCAACAGCCCGCGTTGAATGGCCAGAATGCTGAAGATCGCTTCGATGCCACCCGCGGCGCCGAGCAGGTGCCCGGTCATGGATTTCGTGGAACTGACGGCCAGCCGACGCGCATGGTCGCCGAAGACCTGCTTGATGGCGCTGGTTTCGATGCGGTCAGCCATCGTTGAGGTGGCATGTGCGTTCACGTAATCAATCGTCTCAGGAGACACGCTCGCATCCTGGAGCGCACGGCGCATACATCGCACCGCCCCGGCGCCGTCTTCCGGAGGCGCAGTAATGTGATAGGCGTCGGCGGTCATCCCATAGCCCACAATCTCGGCATAGATGCGCGCTCCACGACGACGCGCCGATTCCAATTCCTCCAGCACCACAATCCCCGCGCCTTCACCGAGCACAAAGCCGTCACGATCTTTGTCAAAGGGGCGGCTTGCCCGCTCCGGCTCATCGTTGCGCGTCGAGAGCGCCTTCGACGAGGCGAACCCCGCCACGCCCAATGGGGTGATCGCCGCTTCCGTCCCACCGGCCACCATCGCATCCGCTTCCCCATGCTGGATGAGCCGGAACGCATCGCCGATACAGTGGTTGCCGGTCGCGCAGGCTGTGACCGCGCAGGCATTGGGGCCGCGCGCGCCAATCCGCATGGAGACCTGCCCGGAGGCAAGATTGATGATGACCATCGGAATAAAAAACGGAGAGACGCGATCCGGCCCTTTTTCCAACAACACCTTGTGGTAGGCTTCAATGGCCGGCAGGCCCCCAATGCCGGAACCGATATACACGCCGACCCGATCGGCATTCTCCTCGGTGACCTTCAGCCCTGAGTCCTCCACCGCCATCTGGCCGGCGCCAACGGCAAAATGGATAAACGCATCCATTTTCTTAATATCTTTTTTTTCAATGTAGTCAGCCGGGTTGAAATCCGTGACTTCCCCCGCAATCTGACAAGCGTGGCGCGAGGGATCAAACTTGGTGATCCGTCTGATCCCAGACGTCCCGGCGCAGAGCGCGCGCCACGTCTTCTCGACACCGGTGCCAAGCGGCGTGATCAGGCCCAGGCCCGTGACCACCACCCGCCGTTTCAGGATTTCGTTCCCCATGCTGACACGCAGACGATTCAGCCTGGTCTAGCTATTCTCTTTAATGAAATCTACGGCGGCCTGCACGGTCAGGAGCTTTTCGGCCTTTTCGTCGGGGATTTCAATCTCAAACGCTTCTTCAAAGGCCATCACCAGTTCTACCGTATCCAGGGAGTCGGCGCCAAGGTCTTCGACAAACTTGGCCTCCGGCACCACATCGTCCTCCTCCACGCCCAACTGCTCGGCAATAATTTTCTTGACCCGTTCTTCTATAGAAGCCATCGTTTTATCCACCTCCTACCTCCAGTCTCTCCAACTGCATCTTCACCCGCGAAAGGGCCAGGCCCCTTCACACCATCACCATGCCCCCATTCACATGTAGCACATGCCCCGTGATATACGCCGCCGACGGCGACACAAGAAACCGCACCGCGTCGGCCACGTCCACCGGACTCCCCAGCCGGCCCAACGGAATCTGCGTCAGCAGCGCCGCGCGGGCTTCTCCAGTCAATTTGTCAGTCATGGCCGTTTCGATAAATCCCGGCGCCACGGCATTCACCGTAATCCCACGACTCGCATACTCACGCGCCACGGTCTTAGTCAACCCAATCACCGCCGCCTTCGACGCCGCGTAGTTCGCCTGTCCCGCATTCCCCATGACACCCACCACCGACGCGATATTCACCATCGCGCCGCTTCGCTGCTTGGTCATGGTCGGCAACACGGCCTTGGTGCAATGGAACGTCCCTTTCAGATTGACATCCAGCACCGCGTTCCAGTCCTCTTCCTTCATGCGAAGGAGTAACCCATCGCGTGTGATACCGGCGTTATTGACCAGAATGTCAATGCGTCCCAACGCCTCCAAAACCTGTTCCGCCATGGCCTTGACGTCAGCCCACTCGGCCACGTTCGCCTGAATGGCCACCACGCGGCGGCCGTGGGCCGTTACGGCCGCCACCGTCTCCTGTGCGCGAGACACCTCCATATCCACCACCGCCACGTCCGCGCCGGCACGGGCCAGTGTGTCGGCAATGGCACGCCCGATACCCTGGGCCGCCCCTGTGACAATGGCCACTTTCCCGTCCAGGCTCATACGGCCAGGGCCTCCACCGTCGCCGCCAGACTCGCCCGATCCTGTACATTGAACAGGCGAAGTTCCGGCGCGATCCGTTTGGCCAATCCCGACAGCACTTTCCCTGGCCCCACTTCCACCAACGTGTGCATCCCCAACTGAATCAAGGCGCGAACCGATTCCTCCCAGAGGACGGGCGATGCGAGTTGTCGAATCAGGGACGCCCGAACCTCCGCCGCGCTGTGAATGGATACCGCCTCGACGTTATTGATGAGGGGGATCGTCAAATCCTGCATGGGCACACCCGCCATGTCTGTCGCCAGGCGATCCGCCGCCGACTGCATCAGTGACGTATGGACCGGCACACTGACCGGCAACGGAATGATCTTGCGGCATCCCTTGGCTTTGGCCAACCGCATCGCCTCCTCAACGGCGGCCTTTTCTCCGGCAATGACAATCTGGCCAGGCGCGTTGAAATTGGCCGGCGCGACCACTCCCCACGACGACGCATCTCGGCAAATCTCCTCGACCATCGGGCGCTCCATGCCAAGCAGGGCACACACCAACCCGCGTCCCGCCGCGACTGCGTCCTGCATATATCGCCCCCGCTTCCGCACCAACGCCACCGCATCCTCAAACCGCAGCCCACCGGCGGCCATCATGGCTGTGTACTCGCCCAGGCTATGGCCCGCCACGGCACAGGGCTGAATGCCTGCTCGGCTCAATAACCAGAGCGCAATAGCGCTGACCGTCAGGAGCGCCGGCTGGGTATACTCCGTGAGACTGAGCTGCTCAATCGGCCCCTTCAGACACAGAGCGGCCATGTCGTACCCCAACACATGCCCTGCCTTCTCAAACAGCGCCTTGGCATCCGGCTCATGTTCATAAAACTCTTGTCCCATCCCTACGGACTGAGACCCCTGGCCGGGAAAGATGAAGGCCACGCCTGACATCATCGTGCTACCTTATGCGGGAATGTCATCAGAATTGTCAACTTGAAACAACCCCTTTCGGCACACTCAATAGAGGCCACGTCGTTAATCCACCACAAATTCACCGCCGTCCACACAGATCACGTTTCCCGTAACCCATTGCGCCTTGGGATGGGCCAGTAACCCGACAGCCTCCGCGACATCTTGTGTCGTCGTGAGCCGCCCGCATGGATTTTTCGCCTGGGCCATCTGAATCATCCGGTCGGACCCTGGAATTTTGCGCAACGCCGGCGTGTCCGTCACACCCGCCATCACCGCATTGACCGTAATCCCACGCGGCCCCAGTTCCAACGTCAATTGCCGCACATGGGACTCCAGCGCCGACTTTGCCGCAGACACGGCCCCATAGGTTTTCCACACACGGGCGCCTCCCGCGCTGGTCATCGCAAAGATCCGCCCACCATGGCCCATCAGTTGTCGTCGCACCAGATCCTGCGTCCAGTACACCAGGCTATTGGCCATCACGTCCAGCGTCATGTCCATCTGAGCTTTCGTCAAGGACTCTGCCTCATGCTCCGTAATGAAGGGCTTCAAGGTCCCGAAGGCCAACGAGTGGAGCAGCACCCGAATGGGCGGCGTCTCGCGCGACCCTCCGGCCGTGGACTGAAACGCGTCCAACACCTCACGGCGCTTGTCCGGATCAGCCGCATTGACGTTGAAGAACAGCGCCTCGCGGCCCTTGCTCTTGATGTCAGCCACAATCCGGTCGGCGTTGGCCATCGTTGATTTACGATCCAGGTGGACGCCCAGAATGTGCATGCCCAAGCCGGCCAGTTCCAGCGACACAGCCTCCCCGAACCCGCTGGACGCCCCCAGCACCAGTGCCCATCTATCTTCTAACGATTGTGTCTGCGCTGCCACGTTGGATCTCCCTGCTGCCGTACCACATGTTTACCATTTGATTACAGCCGACGCCCATGTGAGGCCCGACCCGAATGCCACCATCAAAATGCGACTGCCAGGCGACACCCGTCCCGCCCGAACAGCTTCGTCCAACGCCAGGGGAATAGACGCCGCCGAGGTATTCCCGTACCGATCCATGTTCAGAAAAACCCGGTCTTTCGAGAGTCCCAGACGCTCCATCACCGCATGGATAATCCGCACGTTCGCCTGATGGGGAATGAACAGGTCCACGTCATCCGCGCCCATCTTATTGGCCTCCAACGCCTCGCGGGCCGTTGCCTCCAGCGTTCGCACAGCCACCTTGAAGGTTTCCCCCCCCTTCATCTTGACGAACTGCTGCCGCGCCGCCAACATGGAGGCCGAGGCCGGCATACGAGACCCGCCCCCCGGCACACAGACAAAATCCCAGAGATCGCCGTCGGAATGCAGATGCGTGGACAGGATGCCCCGGTCATCACCCGAGGGTTCCAGCAACACCGCCCCCGCGCCATCTCCAAAAAGAATACAGGTGCCACGATCCGTCCAATCCAGCACCGAGGACATGACCTCCGTGCCGACAACCAGCGCCTTGCGGCACGTGCCGGACCGAATGTAGAGATCGGCCACGGACAGTCCATAGAGAAATCCCGAGCAGGCCGCCGCCAGATCAAACGCAATGGCGCGAGACGCCTTCAGATTGCGCTGGATCAGACAGGCCGTTGACGGCAACGGCATGTCGGGCGTACAGGTGGCAACCAAGATAAGATCAAGATCCGCCGCCTCCCATCCACCGGCTGCCAACGCCGCACGGGCCGCCTCAGTACCCAAGTCGGAACTCGCCACCCCCTCGTCCACCACCCGCCGCTCACGAATACCGGTGCGCTCGGCGATCCACTCATCTGACGTCGCAACCAGACGCTCAAGCTCGGCATTGCGGAGCACACGCTTCGGCGCCGCCGATCCGGTTGCCACAATACGCGATCTCACGGCTCGACCGCCTTGGCCGGCTCACGAAAAAAAGCCAGGCTCTCCTCGATATCGCGCTGGATATGCTCGTTGACCCGCCCATCGTGGATTTCCTTGGCCACGCGAATGGCGTTCTTGATCGCTCGCCCGGACGAACGGCCATGCGAAATAATGCAAATGCCGTTGACGCCCAGCAGCGCCGCGCCGCCGATCTCCGCATAATCCAAGCGCCGCTTGAATCGGGTAAACGCCGCTTCAGCAAGGCATAGCCGAACCGGCTCAACATGGATTCGACGGCAATCTCCTTGATGAGCATTTTCTTGAGCGCGGTGGACACGCCCTCGATGATCTTGAGCGCGACATTGCCCATAAAGCCGTCGCAGACGACGACATCCGCCGCGCCGGTAAAAATATCGCGACCTTCGACGTTGCCGACGAAATTCAACGGACTTTCCTTCAAACGCTTGAAGGTCTCCTTCGTGACCTCGTTGCCTTTCGTATCTTCTTCGCCGATGCTGAGTAGGCCGATGGCCGGATGGGCTTTATGCAACACATGCTGGGCATATTCATTGCCCATCAGGGCAAACTGGGTCAGATGATGGGGGGTACAATCTACCGTCGCGCCCACGTCCAGCACGATGGTATGACCCGTCAGTGTAGGAATCAGCGTCGCAATCGCCGGCCGCTCAACGCCCTTAATCACTCCCAACAGAAAAAACGCCGTGACCACCGTCGCGCCCGTGTTCCCGGCGCTGACGATCCCGACCGCCTCGCCATTCTTGACCAATTCCGTGCCGACCCAGATGGAGGAATCCCGTTTGCGACGCGCGACCTGCGACGGCTGCTCGTGCATTTCGACCCGCTGGGAAGCGTGATGGACGGTCAGGCCGGCGAGACCCTGCACCCCCTGGCGACGCATTTCCTCGCGGACCAGCGCGTCATCGCCGACCATGACGATCTCCACTCCATATTCGCGAACAGCGAGCGCGGCCCCCTCCACCTCGGAAGCCGGAGCGTGATCGCCCCCCATCGCGTCCAGCGCAATTTTCATGTCGAACGCCGCCTTCTCGTCAGGCTTCTTTGACGGCGATGACGTCCTGGCCTTTGTAGGTGCCGCACGCCAGACAGGTATAGTGCGGAAGTTTCGGCTGGTGGCACTGAGGACAGAGCGATAGGCTCTTCGGATGGATAGCGACCTTGGCCGTCCGCCGCTTGTCACGACGAGCCTTGGAATGTTTATGCTTTGGATTCGGCATCGTACCCTTCCTTCATGGCTTTCACAGTCCCTTCACATGTTGACGCAACGGCGACCATCGGTGGTCTGGTTGTGGCGCGCAAGCGCACGTTGCTTGATTCAGATTCTGCCCGCACTGAGGACACAACCCCAAGCAGTCGGCCCTGCACTGCGGATTCAACGGCACAGCCAGGAGCACTTCTTCACGGACCAGATCATCCAGCGCCAGGACGTCATCCCGGTAATAGTAATCTTCCGCTTCACTCAGCGGCATCGGATGCTCGCCCAAGGGCAACGGCACCGGCGGCACAAACTGCGTCGCAATGGCGATGTCCAGCGACAAGGGGAACTCCCGCAGACACCGCACACAGTCGAAGAGGACCGGCGCCGTCATCTGGCCATTCACCAGAACCGACTGGTCGGCCTTACGCAAAAATACGTCCACCGCAATCGGTGCCACACAACGGCCGCCCGGCATGGTCAACTCCAGCGCAGCCGGGTCTTCCTGAAACGACAGCCTCATACCGTCGTCTGAAATCTCCGAGACCTTGACCTCCGCCATGGTCTCTCCCCCCGTGACGACCTACCGCTCTTCCGCAAACGCCACGAGCGCGATCGTTCGCGCCCGTTTGACGGCGACCGTCAATTCGCGCTGATGCCCCAGACAATTGCCCGATATCCGCCGGGGCACAATTCGGCCCCGCTCACTCATGAAATTACGGAGTAAACCGGCGTCCTTGTAATCAATCGCAATCTTGTCAAGACAAAACCGGCACAGGCGCCGGCGCTGGAAAAGTCGTCCTCGTTCCACGTCGTATTCTCCTCAGATCGGTTCGTCGGATTCGTAATGAGATGCGTCGTCGGCAGGCCCTTTGGCATGGCTCTCTCCGCCCTGGTCTGACCGCTTCGACAGAAACCGGACCTGTTCCGCCACCACCTCGTGCTTCGTAACTTTCTGTCCGTCTTTGGTCTCAAACTTTCGCATCTGCAGGCGCCCTTCAATCAACGCCCCATTGCCCTTGCTCAAGTATTGGCCGCAGGTCTCCGCCTGTTTACCAAAGACGACGATGTCCACAAAACACACCTCTTCCTTCAGGTCCTCGCCTTGCCGATATTTACGGTTGACCGCCAGCCCAAAATTGGCCACCGGCGTCCCGCTTGGCGCATACCGGATTTCCGGGTCACGGGTCAGATTCCCCATGAGAATGATCTTATTAAACCCCGCCATGCTCCGCTTCCTTGACCGGCGCAGCGGCGGCGCACAACCCGCGTTCGTCAACTTTGACGGTCATGAATTTCAGTACGGCCACGTCCAAACGGAAGAACCGCTCGACTTCTGAAACCACGGCCCCATTGCCCCGATAATTCATTTGCACATAGACGCCCTTTTTTTCCTGCTTGATTTCATAGGCTAATTTCTTTTTCCCCCAACTGGCGAGATGCTCGACCATCCCGCCGGCCTTTTCGGCAACGGCCTTGACCTTGTCCAACATCTTGGGAATGTCCTCATCGGCCAGCGAGGCACGCAGGATAAAAATAGACTCGTAGAGTTGTGGCATGCGGACGATGTCCTCCTTATGGATATCAAGCCCAGGAACCGGGTCCGGAGCAAAGGATCAGTAAACGCGGCTCACCGTAACACAGCGGTCGCTTGCGAATCAAGCCGCTGGTTTCCGCCTGTCAAACCAAAGTAGCAATGTCCGGTTGTATGGTTCGGCTGCCGCTGCGTGTCGGCTGCGTTCCGGCAGCCGCCGGGTGCGCCACGGATGGTCCGGCCTCGGCGTGACCGAGCGCCCGGCCCTGGTGGGGGACCCGCTCGGGTCGCGAGCCCCGCCAGCCGCCTCGCGTTGGCGAAGCCGCCTGTCCCTGCCCTGTCGAATCACAGGCCCCCGCCGCCGTTCCTTCACACGCATCAGGACCGTGTCCTCTCCAACCATCCGACCCTCCTGGGAAAAGCCGGCAGGCTATCCAGGAAGAGGACCTGTCGACTTGGGTCAAAGCGGACAGTATCATTTGGGGAGTACAGAAGAACTACCAGGCGGTCATGCCAAGGCGACAGCGCTATCTTATCGATTGGGGAATTCGATAGGTGAGTGCGGTTCCGATGGTCACATCAGAGGCGGAATCTCTGGTGAAATCCAGGTTCTCCACTGCGTACACCTGCCACAGGAGCGTCGGCGTGAAACGGTAGCCGAACGCCAGCGCCGCTTCGGTCACGCCGCGATCAAGCAACTTGAAGCCGGTGTTGCCGAACGGCGACTGGTAATAATCGAACTGCCCCGTGATGGAGAATTTGGGCGTGGCCATGAATTCCACGCCCGTCACCGCCGTGACATAGCCCCTGAGCGCCAGGCCAAGATAATGTCCGGTCGGCAGCACTTCATTGAAGTTCACATAGAGGCCCACTCGGTTCCAGACGGTCTTCTGAAGCGACAGGCCCACACCGAAGTCCGCAAGACCAGTCCCCAAGGCCCTGGTCCGATCGCCGACCGGAACTTTCAGCGCGACCCGAAGCGCTATCGCCGGCGCATAGTCCCACTCAGACAGCAGCAATGCCTTGCCATGCACAACGATGTCGGTCAGCCCAAAGACCTCGTTCGACGGATTGAACGTCGGGCCACCTCCCAAAGAATAGGCGTAGCCTTGATTTTTTAGTTGCCGACGAATCGGCGCGGGCCTCCCAACGAGACTCTCCACCGCCGTGACCAGTCCTTCCAGTCCCGTTGAGTGGCGATATAATGAGGCCAATTCCACCCCCGCCTCGACATCTTCGATCGAGGTTCCATACCGGATATCAACGGACGTGCGCAGTTGCCCAAATTTCAGAAGGGCCGTCCTCGTGGCCGTGGTCTCACGCAGAATGGTGCTGGTCTCGGCGACGTGGGCGCGGAGGCTGAGTTCACCGCTCTTCAGCGGAATGGCGTCGTCCACCGGCATCTGCAACGACAGCCCCTGCAAGGGCTGGAAGTTGCGTACCGGCGCCAGTCCCTGGCCGACGTAGAGATCAGCAGCGCACGCGCCGACCGGCGGCAACCCCAGCAGCGCGACCAGAAGCGCCATCCTCGCCCATCCGAGGCCTGATCTCACGTCTGGTCTCGGCACGTCATTCATCTCTCTGAATCCTTCACCAGCTAAAACGGGAAGTCTAGGCCTGCAAAGACGGCTCGTCCTTCATTGCCCGTCGCGACATCCACCCGCCCGACCACGTTAGGACGCGCAATCGCCCGGAAGCCGATCCCGGGATTGGCTTCGTACTGAGAAAAGGCTCGATACCGAAACGTATCGGTCACCTTGCCGACATCCAGGAACGGCGCCATCTCCACCTCGGCGACAGTCCCAAACACCTTGACATGAAACAACTGTATCCGCTCCTCAACGCTGAAGACGAGCGCATGGTTGTCCACGAATCGCCCCACACCAAATCCCCGCAAGGAGGTCTGTCCGCCCAGGCTGCTCCGCTCAAAGAAGGGAATCTCCGCGCCACCAACAGTCGCATTCAATTTGGCCCGGAAGGCAAAGGTGTACTTCTTGGTCTGATTCGGCAACAAAATACGGTAGTCGAACCCATAGCGACTGAACACGGTATTGGTATCGGCTGTGAGGGACTGCGCCAGTTCCGAGAACATGGCAAAATAGCTTCCGACCGTTGGGGTCAGCGTATCATCCCGCGTATCGTCGAGGAAGGCCACCGTATGGCCCCAGACCGTCGCGCCACCGGTCCCTTTGATCGCGGGAAACACCGACTGTGTAAAAGGAATCTTCGGCACCGCCCCGACCTGAAGCGCCACATTGCGAAGGCGCTCCGTCCACGTCACCCGACGGCCAGGCCCGATATAGATGCCCGCCGTGATATGGCCCAGTAACTCCCGGTCGGTATAGTTGGTTTCATTCTTTTGGCTGGTCTGGTTGCCAAGGCCAAAAAACCTCGCCGTGGCGTTTTTGAAAAACCCAACATTGCCTTCCAGGCTATAGCGTCCGCCTTGCAAGAATAGCGTTTGATAATCCAGTTGGAATTTGCGCTCAACTTTTTCCGTGGCGGACACAATCAGCTTGATAGATTCGCCCCTGAACGGATAACGAAACAGATTGAGCGTCGCCCGCGAGCCCACGAATTCGTTATGAATGTACATCGGGGCGATGATTTGGGTGACGCGACCCTCGTCGTCCGCAAAGATGTAGGGGACGATCACCCCGACATCCACGCCGTCGTTTTTCGACGTGGCCACGGCCGGGATCACGAAATAGGATCGTTCCTCGGCGCGAGCTGGGACCCACGAAAGCGCCACCGCTCCCACCGCGACGGCAAGGATTACACAGAGCGCGCGCAGCAACAATACCCCCTTTGAACGTATCGCCTGAACGTATGGCCGTTGGTCCGACGCACTCACTCTGGAATCGGCGATTTGATATTCGCCGACTTCTCCCGTAGTTGCTTGGACAACTCCGCAAAGGAATCTTTCTGAAGAATGCGCTTGAATTGTTCGCGGTAGTTCTGAACCAGGCTCGTGCCTTCCACGACCACATCATAGACGCGCCAGTCCTCGGAGACTTTACGCAGCCGGTAATTAATGTCAATGACGGACTTGCCGTTGTCCACGTGGGTGTAGGTTTCCGCGTACTCGCCGTCGTTCAGTTCTTTGAGATACAGCACCTTCTCGCCCGCGTACGCCTCGATCCGGCCAATATACGTCTTCACCATGAGGCTCTGAAAGTTGGCCGTAAACTCCTTCTGTTCCTCCGGCGACCGTTTGGCCCACTCCGCCCCCAGCGACCGCTTGGCCATTTCCGCATAGTTGAAGCGTTGGCCGATGAGGTCTTCGAGCAGCTTGCGACGCTCCTCTTTGCGATCCGGTTTTTTCAAGGCTGGATCGTCCACAATACGAATGACCGCATCAATGGTCGTCCGAATAGCCTCGGTGGGCAGACCCGCCCACGCCGTGGCCGCCGCGCCCAACAGGGCTCCGCCGACCATCCCGCCGACCAAGATCACCGCCCATAACGCTGTCTGCCGTCGTCTCACCGTATGGTCTCCCTTCAATTTACTTCACGTTGCCATGGATAAATTCACTGATCGCTTTTTCAAAATCAATCCCGGACTCGGTCTCGCGGATCTTGCCTCCCGGCGGCAAGGCATCCAGCGCCCCTCCCGGCGAAAGCGACACATACTTATCGCCGATCAGTCCGCGGGTCTTGATTGAGGCAATCGCATCCTCGTAAAGCATCACACCCGGCGTCACGGTGAAGCTGACCAACGCGCGCTCGCCATTCAGCCCGATGGCCGTGACCTGGCCGACTTGGACGCCGGCGATCTCCACCGTCGCGCCGGACTTCAGCCCTGCCACCGAATCAAATTCCGCGCGGATCTCGACCTGATCGCCGCCAATCACTTCCAGTTTGCCGAGCTTGACCGCCATGTACGTCAACGCAGCGATCCCGACCAGCACAAACACGCCCACGATCAGTTCCAGTTTGGTGTCCTTCATCGTCCCTGTGCCCCGCTGCCGACGGCGGAGAAGAGGGGCTCCGGCATCCGTCCCACGTGAATAAATTCTCTCACGCCGGGATGGCCCGTGCGTTGAAACGCCTCCGCCGTGGCCATTTCCGCAATCACGCCATCCAGCAACATCGCCACGTAATCCGAGAGGCCGAAAATTTCAGGAATTTCGTGGCTCACCATAATGGCTGTAAATCCAAACCGCCGCTGGGTTTCGAGAATCAAGTCGTGAATCGTGCGAGCCAGCAGCGGATCCAGACCCGTCGTCGGCTCATCAAAGAGAATGATCTCCGGCCCCATCACCAACGCGCGCGCCAGCCCCGCGCGCTTGCGCATCCCCCCGCTCAATTCGGCGGGAAACTTGTGCCCCATGCCCGTCAGCCCGACGGCCTCCAGCATCTCCAGGACCTTGGGCTCGACCTCCGCCGAGGCGAGCCGCGACTTCTCGCGCAAGGGAAACGCCACGTTCTCAAAGACCGTGAGCGAGTCGAACAACGCCGCCCCCTGAAATAACATCGCAAACTTCTTGCGGACCTCGTTCAGCTCATGCGCACTGAGCCGCGCAATGTCGATCCCGTCCACCAGCACCTGCCCGCAATCAGGCCGCAAGAGGCCGATCATATGTTTGAGCAACACGCTCTTGCCGCCGCCGCTCTTGCCGATGATCGTCGTCAGCTTTCCGCGTGGAATCTCCAGATGTACGCCTTTCAGCACCGGTTGCGCACCCAATGTTTTCTCCACCCCGACAAGACGAATCACGGGCGTGGTGTGCTCCGTTCCCATCTACATCAGCACCGACGTGATGAAATAGTCCCACATGAGAATCACCACGGACGCGAGCACCACCGCCTCCGTGGTGGCCGTGCCCAGCCCCTCTGCGCTCATGGTGGTGTGATAGCCCTTATAGGTGCAGACCCAGGAGATAATCACGCCGAAGCTGAGGGCCTTCAACCATCCCCCGTAGACATCCTTCCACTCCACGCTGGACTCCATCGAACTGATGTAGGCGCCGGAGCTGACACCCAACAGATGCACCCCGACCAGGTAACCACCATAGATGCCGATGAGATCAAAGATCGAGCAGAGCATGGGCATGATGAGCACTGCAGCCAGAACTTTGGGCGCGATCAAATACTGCATGGGGCTGACGGCCATGGTATCGAGGGCGTCAATCTGCTCGGTGATCCGCATGATACCGATCTCAGCGGTCATGGCGGAACCGGCCCGTCCCGTGACCATCAACGCCGACAGCACCGGCCCCAATTCTCGGATGATGCTCAGGGCCACCGCCGAACCCAGCAGCCCTTCGGCCCCGAACTTCCGCAACGAGTAATAGCCCTGCAAGCCCAGCACCATGCCGGTGAAGATCCCCGTCAACGCGATCACGAACAGGGATTTGACGCCAATGAAATGAATCTGCTTGAGCACCTGCATCCCGCGAAACGGCGGGCGCGCCATCCACGAGACTGTACTCATGAGAAAGACCATCATGCGGCCCATCTCGCCGAGGATTCCCAAAGACTTCCGGCCCACTCCGGCCACCAGTGTCGTCACCATAGCATCAGTGCGCTCCCATTGATCTGGGCTCCGCGATCGTGGCTCCGCGCAAGGCCGGCGCCGGCATCATGGGAGACGCCGGCGCCTGTTCCAGCAGACGCCACCAGGCTTGAAAGAAGCCGGTCAGACTCTGCGACGCCTGATCGGCCTGACGCTTCATCTGCCACAACGCAAACAGCATCGCGGGACGACTGACCAACTGGGCCATGGCGCGCAGACGTTCACCGGGCGTCAGCCACAAATTAAAATCCATCGGGAGTGTCTCATCGGCACGATCAGACACCGCACGCACCATCAAGAACGGCACCTGCTTCAACGCCGCCTCGTGAGCAATAGCCGCGCTTTCCATATCCACCGCAATCGCGCCACTGGCATCAGCCACTGTTCTCTTTTCATCAGCCCGACACAACACACGAGGAACCGTCGCTACAAGGCCGTCGGTCCAGGTCACCGCCGCCTCGTCCGCTGCGCCACAAGCCGTCGCGAGCAAGCCAGCATCGGCATGGAAGATCGTGCCCGCCTGCGGACTCGTCCAATCCTGCACATCCGTTCCCACAATCACGTCTCCAATATCCGCAGCGCCTAGCGCGCCGACATAGCCGGTGGACAAGATCGCATCCAACGCCACGTCAGACAAGACCCGACGAGCCGCGTCCGACGCCGCCGCAGGGCCCATGCCGGTCTTCATCACATACACGTCTACGTCACCTATACGACGCACGGCATAGACCCTCGCGCCGCATCGCCTGCGTTCAACCGGCCCCAGCGCCGCACAGGCGGGCATCAATTCACGCCCAGACGCGGCCAAGACGGCAAGACGTCGCATCGCTGATTACGCAAGACGAAACAGGCCAGATTGGCGATTCTGCGCGCGAATGTCGTCTGCGCGAGTTCGCCCCCGTTCCTGTAATGAGCGATACATGGAGACGGCCCACAGGGAAAAGAAATGACTGTAGCCATGATAGCGCAGGTAGAACACGCGAGGAAAACCCGTGCCTGTGTGTATCCGTTCAGGCCAGCATCCCGTCGAGTCCTGCTGGCTGATGAGATAGGCCATGCCACGCGCCACGCTGGTCGTCTCATATTCACCGGCACAGAGCAACCCCAACAGCGCCCAGGCCGTCTGGGACGGAACGCTTTGCCCCACGCCATGCGCATCAGCCTCAGCATAGGAAAGGCACGACTCGCCCCACCCGCCGTCCTGGTTCTGCTTCGAGACAAGCCACGCCACCGCTCGGCGAACATATTCCGCCTGCATGTCCTCGCCAATAGCCTTCAGCCCTGCCAGCACGGACCAGGTTCCATAGACATAATTGACGCCCCAGCGGCCAAACCACGACCCATCAGCCTCCTGCTCCCCTCGAAGGAACTGAATCGCGCGCACCGCCGCCGGATGCGTCCGGTCATAGCCTAATGCCCCCAGCATCTCCAATTCACGGCCCGCCAAATCAGCCGTGCTGGGATCCAGTAACGCTTTGTGGTCGGCAAACGGAATCTGGTTGAGGAACAGCTTGTTGTTGTCCTTATCGTAGGCGCCCCACCCGCCGTCACTCCCCTGCATAGCCAACGTCCACCTGATGCCGCGCTGCATGACCTCACACTGGATGTCCGCATCCGGCATGGTCAACTTCGACAACGCGATAATCACGACGGCCGTATCGTCGTTATCGGGATAGCACTCGTTCTCAAACTGGAAATACCAGCCGCCTGGCTGAGCCTGGGGCGACGAAACGCTCCAATCGCCGATCGTCCGACATTGCTTGGTAAAGATCCATTGCGCGGCGCGAAGCAGCGCCGTGTGATCGCGCGGAAGACCGCTTTCGATCAACGCATTCATCGTCAGGGGCGTGTCCCAGACCGGCGAGAAACAGGGTTGCAAGTGCAACGACTCGCCGTCAGACGTTTCATCATAGACTTCAAGGGCTTCGATCTCAGCCAGGGCTTTCCGCAACAGAGGATGCGCCAGGTCATAGCCCAGGCACCGCAGCGCCACCACCGAATTGGCCATGGCCGGATAGATCGCGCCCAGCCCGCCCGCTCCCTGCATCCGCTCAATCATCCACGCGGCGGCAGCCGCAACGCCTTTTTTTCGAAGCCAGTCCGGAACAATCTGCTCGTAGCCCCGCAACAGTCCGTCTGTGGTGATAAAGAAATTTTTCCAGGTAAAGCATTGTTTATCCTTGACAAATGGCGGCGCGTGGCGGAAATCCATCTGCGCGCGCGGCGTACACCAGAGTTCGTCAATGCCTTCGTCTGTCGTGATAGGGCAGACCGGCTTCGCGCTGAAAATAATCAACAACGGGGTGAGCACGGCCCGCGACCAATAGGAAAAGTCATAGAGGCTGAAGAGGCGATTGGACTTCACCAGCGCCAGTTCAACCGGCATGGTGGGAATTCCGCGCCAGTCATATTGATCGAACAGCGCCAGCGTGATCTTCGTAAAGACATTCGCGCCAACGACTCCGCCTGTGCTCAGAATCACCCTGCGGGCCTTCTGCATGAGCGGCTCGTCAGCGGACACCCCTGACAGTTTGAGGGCGAAATAGGCCTTGACTGAGGCGCTGATTTCAGGTGGCCCGCCGTGATAGATCGGCCACCCGCCATCCGGCAACTGCGCCGCAATCAGATACCGAACGGCTTGACGCGCTTTGTCTTGATCCACCAGGCCCAGAAACCGGCGCAGCATGAGGTATTCGGACGTGAGCGTCGTATCCGCTTCCAGTTCATGCACCCAGTAGCCCGGCTCCGCCTGGCGCAACAGCAGCCAGTCCCGGCCACGCTCGATGGATTCCTCGAGATCGCTGTCTTGTTGTCGAGGGGGAGCAGTGGTCGTATGTATTGCGTACATGACGGGGCGAGTATATCGCAAACACGTTGAAAAATGTCAAGACTGCACGATGAAAACCATTTGATTTGCATGGAATTTTAGCGAGGGAAGCGCCACCATTCTCACACCAGAATATCGGACAGGGCACAGGGCTTGAGAGCGGTTCATTGACAGCCCTCGGAGGCGCTATTAGAATGGTCCCGCATGAACCGCATCGGCATCATCGTCAAGCCTGAGTCGCCCGACGCCCAGGCGCTCCTGCGCAAGCTCGTGCCATGGCTGCGAGACCGTGGCAAGGAGCCGATGCTCGACCCTCCCACCGCTGCGCTGGCCGACGAGACGGCATCCTCCACGAAAAAAGACATCGCCACGCTGGCTGATCTGCTGGTGGTGCTGGGAGGGGACGGCACCATGCTGTCCGCCGCACGCCTGGTGGAGGGACGACCCATTCCAATTCTGGGAATCAACGCCGGCGGCTTGGGATTCCTCACCGCCGTCACGCACGATGACACCTTCACGGCCCTGGAGCAGGTCTTCGCCCACGCCTTTACGGAAGAGGAACGGCTCATGCTGCGCGCCAGTGTCATACGACGTGGCGAGGCAGTGCTGGCGTCCTCCATCCTCAACGACGCCGTCATCAGCAAAGGCGCGCTCTCTCACATGGTGCAGATGGAAGTCTCGATTGACGGGCAGTTCGTGACACGCTTACGCGGAGACGGGTTGATCATCTCCACACCGACCGGCTCCACCGCCTATTCCATGTCCTCCGGAGGGCCGATCCTGAATCCCGCAGTCCACGCGCTGATCCTCACGCCCATCTGCCCCCACACCCTCACCAACCGTCCGATTGTGATTCCGCAGGACGTCCTTCTCAACGTCGCCCTGGTCAGCAAGGATCAGGGCGCGATGGCCACCTTCGACGGACAAGTCGGTCTCGCGCTCCAGCCTGGCGATACAGTGCAGATTCGAGCCTCTGAGCACAAGACCCGCCTGATCCGGTTTCCCGACCGCTCGTACTACAATATGCTCAGCAACAAATTGAAGTGGGGGGAGAGTTAGCGGGGCGTCAGGATGGTCGCGCCTGCTTGATGTGCGCGGATCGCAGCCAGCATTTCGTCGTTGGTGGGAAATTTGAACTCTTCGATGTCGCGGCGCCGGCCTTCCTCTTGTTCCATCTCGCTCAGCCGCGCCAGATCGGCGACATCCACGAGGTCCGGCTGCCGGCTTCGTAAGAGGGCGTCCAGACGCCGCAGCGTACCGGCGGCATCTTCTGAAGACGGAGAGGGTTGGCTGTCCAAAGAGCGCATGACGACCTCAGCGCACCACTCGCCGTCACGCTTGGCCACCCCGACCAGCCCGTCACTCGCCTTCCGTGCCCATCCGCAAAGAAACACCCCTGGTAACACCGCGCCGGCCGTTGCATCATAGGCTTGGAACAGGCTGTCATCGGGATCGTTCTGCGTCCGGCTGGGATTGGTGACGAACAGACCCCCTTTATAGGGCAAGCCCAACCGGTCGTCCACCCGGTCGCCGACGGCGAAAATGACGCTGTCGCAAAGCAAGGTGGTGGTGGTCTTCAAGCCCACCGCCGCCGTGTCCACGCCCTTGACCTCCAGCTTGGTATCCTCCAGTTCTAGGCCTGTGACGCGGTTGTTCGCGTCGGCCAGAACTCGCTTAGGCGAGGAGAGAAAATGAAACTGGATGAGGGTCTGGCTCTCCGACGACTCACATTTCGTAAACTCTGCTGTCATCTCGGCCAGCACTTTCTCTGGCGACTGGCCCACCGCTTCCATACGCGCGGCAATCCTGCCGAGTTCCTGAGTCAGCGACGTCTGATCTATGTTGGCGCAGACTGCGCGAATCTCCTTGGCATTGTACTTCCGCTCAGCCGGTCCCCGCCGCACAATCACATGGACTTCCGCCACGCGCTTCCGGCGGGAGAGCCAATGGGCGATGTCCACCATCACGTCCCCAATGCCGATGACCGCCACACGTTGCCCCATCTCGAACGGCCGGTCTCCGAATCCCGGCAGCAGATTGAAATGATAGACGCAGTCCTTGGCGTGGTAGACCCCCTGAGCCGCCTCGCCCTCCACACCGATCGTCTTGGTGCCCTGCGCGCCGGTTGCAAATACCAGAGCACCGGGCGCGAGCGCGCGCAACTCGTCAACCGTCACATGCGCGCCCTGACCGACCGTCACGTTGCCGAAATAATGGACGTTCGGGCGGGTGAGAATCTCCCCATAGCCCTTGCGCAAACCTCCACGTAATTTATGCTTACTAGGGAATATACCGTATTCTGCCAGCCCGCCGAATTTGATATCACGATTGAGCAGCGCGACCTCGTGCCCCTGCTTAGAGAGCAGATTCACAAGGGCCAGTCCGGCCGGGCCGGCGCCAACTACGATAATCAGAGATTTCAGGCTCATGACACAGGTGCCCTCTTCGTCATTGTCCCTCCTAGCCCCCTGCGCTTCCAGGCTTAGCGCCGGGCAGTCCAGGTTCGGTCATGCGCCAGGGGTCCAAGAGGTGATTCAGGCGGGCTTTCGGCAGGATTTTCTTCATCAACGCCACCTCGCGGACCGTCTTGCCGGTCTTGTAAGCCTCCTTCGCAATCTGGGCCGCCGCCTCGTAGCCAATTTCAGGCGCGAGGGCCGTACACATCGCCAAACTCTGCTCGATGCCGGCGCGGCACCGTTCCTGGTCGGCCGCAAGGCCCTCCACGCAGCGACTCGCAAAGTTCTCGGAGGCCCGCGCCAGCAGCGCGATGGATTGCAGCAGGTTGTGCGCCATGACCGGCAGCATCACGAGCAGTTCAAAATTGCCGGCCTGTCCCGCCACAGTAATGGCCGCATCGTTGCCGATGACTTGTGCTGAAACCATCATGACGGATTCTGCGATGACGGGATTGACTTTCCCCGGCATGATGGACGAGCCAGGCTGGGTTTCCGGCAGCCGAATCTCTCCGAGGCCGCAGCGCGGCCCTGATCCCAGCCACCGCAGGTCGTTCGCAATCTTCATCAGGCTGACCGCAACGGTCTTGAGCGCCCCGCTGGTCTCGACCAGGGCGTCCTGCGCGGCCTGCGCCTCAAAATGGTTCTGCGCTTCCCGCAACGGGCATTGCGTGTCCTTCGCCAGCAGCCCGATCACGCGCCTGGCAAATGCGGGATGCGCGTTGAGACCCGTCCCCACGGCCGTCCCGCCCAACGCCAGTGCGCCCAGCGAGAGACGCGTCCGCTCCACCCGCTGAATACCCAATTCAATTTGCCGCGCGTACCCAGAAAACTCCTGGCCGAGCCGAATCGGCGTCGCATCCTGCAAGTGCGTCCGCCCGATCTTGACGAGAGGGTCGAACTCCCTGGCCTTCGCCGCCAGGGCCGCCTGAAGCCGCGTGAGGGCCGGAATCAACGCCTGGTCAATCTGCTCCAAGGCCGCCAGATGGATCGCGGAGGGCATGACGTCGTTGCTGGACTGCCCCATGTTCACATGATCGTTCGGATGCACGCGCTTGCTGCCGCGTGGTTCGCCCAGCCACTCCGCCGCCCGGCTGGCGATCACTTCATTAACGTTCATGTTGGACGACGTGCCGGACCCGGTCTGAAAGATGTCCACCGGAAACTGGTCATCCAGCCGCCCATCAATCACGTCCTGGGCCGCCCGGCGGATGGCCTTGGCGATCGCGGGGTCTAGGAACCCCAACTCCCTGTTCACCTTGGCCGCCGCGCCCTTAATCAACCCCAAGGCCCGGATCATAGAGCGTGGCACCCGCAGGGAGCTGATCGGAAAGTTCTCAATGGCCCGCGCGGTCTGCGCGCCATAGTAGGCGTCGGCGGGCACGTCCATCTCACCCATCGTATCGCGCTCGCGCCGCATGGCCTTGCCAGACGTGAGACCCGACGACGCGGCACGTCGTGGTTCCTGCGCCTTCACTCGTGTCATTTACTGGCCACCTCCGGATGTTGAACGCCCGCAATGCGATCCATCAACGCAAACATCACGCCGGAGAACACCAAGGTCAAATGTATCCCGACGGCCCAACTTAACTCGTGGACGGACACATCCTTGACGTTAATGAAATACTTCAGCAATTCGATACCGGAAATGGCGACAATGGAGCCGATGAGCTTGAGCTTGAGATCCGAAAAACTCACATGCCCCATCCAACTAGGACGGTCTTCGCTGTCGCCGGTGTTGATTTTAGACACGAAGTTTTCATAGCCCGCAAAAATGATGATGATGAGCAGATTGGCCACCAACGTGATGTCCACCAGCCCCAGCACCCCCAGCAAGGCTTCTTCGCTATGACCAAACAACACCGTCGGCACCAACAAGGCAAAGGCTTTCAGGAATTTGATCAGTAACAACACAATGCCGCCCACGAGTCCAATATAAAAGGGCACCAACAGCCAGCGGCTGTTGAACATAAACATTTCCATCGCATGTTCAAGACGTTTCACAGACATCACTCCTCCTTCACTCTTAAAGCGGAGTATAGTACCACGGACAGTCATCCTGCCTGCAATGGCAATTTTGCGAGTCTGGCAAGAAGCTCAAACAGACGGCGGCAGGCATGCGGCCTGGGGTTCACGCTGCTCAAGCGGCACATAGCAACGGCCATGCTCGCCGTCGTAGATTTGATCGGGCCGGTAAAGCTTGTTGTCCTGTAACTGTTCCAACCAATGGGCCAGCCATCCCGTCACGCGCGCCATCGCAAAGATCGGCGTGAAGGTGTCGTCGGGAATGCCCATGCGGTCATAGATGATGCCGGAATAGAAGTCCACGTTGGGATAGACCTGTTTCTGCGCCAGCAACTCGATCCCGACTCGCTCCACGTCCAGGGCCAGATCGTACAGCAGAGACGCGCCACAGGGGGCAAAACGCTGCTGCATGAGCTGCTGGAGGATCACCGCGCGCGGATCCTTCATCTTATAGACCCGGTGGCCGAATCCCATGAGCGGCTGCTTGGCGTCCAACTTTTTCTGGAGGTAAGGACGGACGCGCTCACGCGACCCGATCTCGCGCAGCATGGCCACGACCTCTTCATTCGCGCCGCCGTGGAGCGGCCCTTTGAGCGCGCCGATGGCCGACGCAACCACGGTGTAGGGGTCGGCGAGCGTCGAGGCCGTAATGAGCCCGCAGAACGTCGAGGCGTTCATCGTATGCTCGGCATGAAGGATCAGGCAGGCGTCCAGGATATGCGCCACAATCCGATCAGGAACCTGCCCGGTCAGCATATAGAGAAAATTGTCGCTGAACGAAAGATCCTCGCGCGGCGAGATGGGATCGTCCCCTCGGCGGATACAGGCAAAGGCGGCCACGATGGTCGGCAGTTTGGCAATCAGGCGCACGACCGACCAGTAGTTGTTCTCGCGGTCGGAGACGTTGCGTCCTGGATAGAACATCCCCAAGGCCGCCACAGCCGCCTGCAGCGCGTCCATCGGATGCCCCTGTTCCGGCAAACACCGGATCAGGTCGAGGAGTTGCGCCTTGATCGGACGGTGCTGTGTGACATCCGCCATAAACCGTTCGAGTTCCAGCCTGGTCGGGAGACGAGTAAACAGCAATAGATAGGACGTTTCAAGAAACGTGCTGTGCGCGGCAAGTTCCTCAATGCGAATACCTCGATACTCCAGAATGCCGTGCTGACCGTCCACGTCGCTGATCTTGGAACGGGCGGCCGGCACCCCCGCCAATCCTGGCATAAAGTCATGCGGCATGGGGACAGTCTATCATACTGTCCCTACGGGGATTGAATACGGCCGGACTGCCTGCTATAGTTCCGCCATGCTCGTTACGCAATTTCAGGACGATCCGTCGTCTTGGCCCACACAAGCGCTGGTCCCGCTGGACACCCCTCATGTTGACGATCGCGGGGCAATCCGTCCGCTCATTGAGCGAATGATGCGCAGCGCGGTCCTCATTGAGACCAAGAAGGGTGCGCTGAGGGCCAACCACTACCACAAGACGGACTGGCACTACTGCTACGTGCTCTCCGGCGCCATTGACTATTATCACCGACCAACAGGCAGTGCAGAGACACCGCAACACCTGCTCGTCAAGACCGGCCAGATGATGTTCACTCCCCCGATGGTGGATCACGCGATGCAGTTTCCTGAAGACACCGTCTTTTTGACGCTGTCGAGAAACCCGCGTGACCAGGACGCCTATGAAGCCGACGTCGTGCGCATCACGTTGATCACGCCATAATCATGGCGGTCGCCGCTCCAAGCGCCTGCCGCCGCCGCGACACCTGCCGTTTGTGCGCCAGCCGCGACTTGGCGCTCGCGTTTTCGCTGACGCCCACGCCGCCGGCGAACGCCTTCGTCCCAGCCTCGGAAGCCCAGACGCCGCAGGACGCCTTTCCCTTGGATCTTTTTTTCTGCCGGACCTGCGCCCACCTGCAATTGCTCGACGTGGTTGACCCAGCGCTGCTGTTTGAGAACTACGTCTACGTCTCCGGCACCTCGCCGGTTTTTGTCGAGCACTTCAAGGCTTATGCCAACGACGCCGTCACGCGCTTTACGGTTGCCCCTGGTTCCCTCGCCGTGGACATCGGCTCCAACGACGGCACCCTCTTGCGCTTCTTGAAGAATCTCGGCTTGCGTGTGCTCGGCATTGATCCGGCCAGGGAAATCGCACAACGTGCGACTCAAGCCGGCGTCGAGACGCTCCCTGAGTTTTTTACGCTCGACCTGGCGCGGCGCATCCGCGCCGAGCACGGCCCGACGGCCTTAGTGACGGCCAACAATGTTTTCGCCCATGCCGATGACTTAACGGGCATCGTCACAGGTGTCCGCGAGCTGCTGGCGCCGGACGGCGTGTTCATCTTCGAAGTGTCCTATCTCGCCGATGTGTATCAAAAGACCCTCTTTGACACGATCTATCACGAACATGTGGCCTACCACAGCGTCGCCCCCCTGCGCACGTTTCTGACAGCCAACGGCCTGGAGATGATTGAGGCCCTGCGCATTGACTCGCATGGCGGCTCCCTGCGCGGGATGGCACAACTCGCAGGTGGGCCAAGACCGTCCGGCCAGTCCGTCGCGGAGTTGGTCGCGCTGGAACAGACGATCGCGCTGGACCGCATTGAGACATTCCGCGACTTCGCCTCAGACATTGAGCAGAGAAAAACCGACCTACTGGCCGTACTGCGAGGCGTCAAAGACGCGGGCAAAACTATCGCCGGATTCGGCGCGCCCGCGAAGGCCACCACGCTGATGTTTCACTTCGGGCTGGGCCCTGACTTGATTGATTTCATCGTGGATGATAGTCCCTTCAAGCAAGGCCTGCTCTCGCCCGGCCAGCACATCCCGGTGCTCCCATCCTCGGCGATCTACGAGCGCAACCCAGACTATCTGCTGATTTTGGCCTGGAACTTCGCGCCGTCCATCATCGCCAAACACCAGGCATTCGCCTCCGCAGGCGGGCATTTCATCATCCCACTGCCAACCGTGGAGGTCTTCTAATGGGAGCATTTCTGTTGAAGTCGGATATCGCCGAGATTGCCGATGGCTTGGGCGACGTGGCCAAAGATTTCTCGGGCAAAAGGATCCTGTTGTGCGGAGGACGGGGCTTTCTCGGGCGCTACTTCATGGACGTCTTCTCGTATCTCAACACCCACCACCTCAAAAAGCCCTGCAAGCTGCTCGTCTTGGACAACCTGATCACGGCCGGCAAGGCCGGATCCAACACCGTCGCGGCCTCACGCCACTGCCGCTTTATCAAACACAACATCAGCACACCCTTCCAGAGCCCCGACCCCATTGACTACGTGATCCAAGCCGCCGGCATCGCCAGTCCCTATTATTACCGCGCCTATCCCCTGGAGACTCTTGATGTCGCCACGCGGGGAACCAAAAACATGTTGGAGTTGGCTCAGAAACACCATGCGCGCCTGGTGTTCTTCAGCTCGAGTGAAATTTACGGCGATCCCGATCCCAAGCATGTGCCGACGCCCGAGAGCTATCGCGGCAATGTCTCCTGCCAGGGGCCGCGCGCCTGCTACGATGAGAGCAAGCGATTGGGAGAGACCCTCTGCTACATCTACCACCAGAAGTTCGGCACGTCCACCAACACCATCAGGCCCTTCAACGTGTATGGTCCGGGGATGCAGGAAGCTGATTACCGTGTCCTGCCCAACTTCGCCAGCCGTATCATGGGCAACCGCCCCTTGAAAATTTACGGCTCCGGACGACAAACGCGGACCTTCTGCTATGTCACCGACGCAATCATCGGCTTCTTGAAGGTCGTGGTGCGAGGCACACCCGGCGAGGCGTACAACATCGGCAATCCCACGCCGGAGATTTCAGTCCTGGAACTCGTCAAGCGCTCCGAACATGTGCTCGGCCACGCGATCAAGCATAGCGTCGTCGAGTATCCCGACAGCTATCCGGCCGATGAGCCGAACCGCCGCTGCCCCGATATCACCAAGGCGCGCCTGCAACTTGGGTTTGAGCCGACCATCGGGTTAGACGAGGGCCTGAAGCGCTTTTTCAAATGGACAAAAGCGGTCTACACGGGGGATCAGTCTCCCTGATCCCCCGTGATCCGCCTAGGCCTCATCGGTGCCGGGCCATGGGGCCGCGTCTATATCAACACTTGCGCGGGTCTGACGGGCGCTCGCCTGACCATGATCGCCAGCCGCAATCCGGACACCGCGGCGCTTGCGCCCACCGGATGCCGCGTGACTCCAGACTGGCATACGCTGATCCACACAGGCGCTCTTGATGGTCTCATCATCGCCACTCCGCCAACGCTCCACGCAGAAATGGCCTCTGCCGCTATTGAGGCGGGGATTCCGGTCCTCATCGAAAAGCCTCTGACCATGGACGCAGCACAAGCCCACGTCTTACTGGACTTGGCCAAGACACGCGGAGTGCTCACGATGGTGGACCACACGCAGCTTCATCTTCCGGCGTACGAGGCGCTCAAAGCACGGGCCCAGGCGCTCGGACCAGTCACGGCGATCCGCTCGTCCGGCGGTAACCACGGCCCCTTCCGCGCCGGCATCAGCGCGTTATGGGACTATGGCCCGCATGACGTCTCACTATGCCTGGATCTGTTGGGCGAAAAGCCCTCCTCCATCCAAGCGGAAGACCTCCAGGCCCCAGGTCCAGGACGGAATTTCCGCCTCACGCTCGGCTTCCCCTCCGGCGCGAACGCGGTGATTGAGGTCGGCAATGCGTTTCTCTCCAAGCGCCGGCGATTTGAGGCGTACGTCGACAAGCAGGCGCTGGTCTTCAGCGGCGCGGCGCCTCAAAGCCTGACGATCCACGACGTGAACGACAGCACCCTAGGCCCCGGACGACCGATCGCCGTGTCCGATGAACTGCCCCTCACCAGGGTCGTCAACGCCTTCACCATCGCACTATCGGAAGGATCCACGGATCTCTCAGGACTCGCATTCGGTGTGGACGTCGTGGACATCCTGGCGGCCTGTGAAACATCACTGGCCGGCGGGTAACGAAAAAAAGAAAGGCCGCCCGGCGTACACCAGGCGGCCCTCACCCCATAAACGATGGCGGTAGATATGCGGGCTTACTTCTTGCCCCCCATCACTGAGTCCTTGCAGGCCTTCGCCACGCGGAACTTCACCACGCGCTTGGCCGCGATCTTGATCGCCTCACCGGTCTGCGGATTGCGGCCCATCCGGGCCTTCCGGTTCACCAGCACCAGCTTGCCAATGCCCGGCAACGTAAAGGTGTTCTTCGCCTCTTTGTAGGCCAGGGCAGCCAGGTTGTCCAGAAACTCTCCCGCTAATTTCTTGGTGACTCCGACCTTCTCGGCCAAATGCTCCGTCACCTGAGATTTCGTCATCGCCTTCGCCATAATCATTACACTCCTTTCACCACGCTACACCGCCGTGCGATTCGTTCACTCACGACATTGACACGTCTACCCATCGCCCCGATCTCAACGAGATCTGCCCAGGCGCACTCGTTCGACACACACCGTTCATGAATTCGCCGGCTCCTGATACCGAACCCGTTCCGGCTGAACCCGGCACAAATTCGACGCCACTCCCATCACAGACAGACTATAGATCAACCACTTGGACGGATCAAAATTGTACCAGCGCGGCCCGTTCCGGTAGTCTCGCTGATGCGCGTGGTGGTAATTGTGGTACCCCTCGCCAAACGTCACCAGCGAGATCCACCAATTATCCCGGCTCGAATCGCCGCCAGTATGCGGCTGCTCACCCCAGAGGTGACAGATCGAATTAATGCAAAAGGTCGAGTTGAGCACCAGAAAGGTGCGCGCCACGCCCGCCAGCAAAAAACACCCCAGGCCGCTCATCCACCCATTATAGACATACCCAACCAGAAAGGGCACAGCAAACCCGGACAGGACAATGGGCATATAATACCGATACTGCCACATCACGAGGGGATCCTTCCGGAACTGGACTTCGTATTTTTCATTCAATTCGGCTTGACGCTTATAGAAAATCCACGTCAGATGGCTGTACCAAAATCCTCGCGTGGCATTATAGGGATCTTCGTCTTTATCACATCTGGCGTGGTGGCGAACATGATCGGCACACCACTTATACGCCGAATTTTCCATCGCCCATCCCCCCGCAATCAGGAGGGCGACCTTGACCCATGGCCGGCATTCAAAGCTCCGATGGGAGAGCAGTCGGTGATACCCGACGGTAATGCCGATGCCCGTCACATAGTAGAGCAGGAGCAACATCGTCCAGTCCAGCCAGGTATACCCCACAAAGTATCCGAACGCGGGGACGGCGATCAGCACGACCGCCAGGGTCAGCGCAAACAACGCCGTCGCCCCATAATCAATCTGGCGAGACGGGGTCTTGGCGTCCATCGTATATTCCATACTCACATCCTCACGCTCACGTTGCAGAATGAATACCTACGTCCGAGTCTATGTAATGAGTGTTGTGAGAGTCCAGGGTCTATCGCCACGGTCTATGGTCGCTAGCAGTACTCTCATGAAATCCCCTTTGAATAGGGCCAAACGCGGCTGACTCTACCGAAAGACTCAATGAAATGCAAGAAAAAAATTTTGAGCCGTACGACGGCCCGTGGCAAGGTTTCTGTAACGACCTGCCAGGGCTGAGATAATGCTACGACGCAACCCGGACCCGTTCCGGCTCAACCCTGGAAAGATCCCACGCCAACCCGACCACCGAGAGTCCGTAAATCAGCCATTTGGACGGATCAAAATTGTACCAGCGCGGGCCGTTTCGGAAATCTCGCTGATGGGCATGATGATAATTGTGGTAGCCCTCGCCGAATGTCAGGAGCGAGACCACCCAACTGTCACGGCTGGAATCCGCCGTCGTATGGGGCTGCGTACCCCAGATATGGCAGATCGAGTTGATACAGAAGGTGGAATTCAGCACAAAGAACGTGCGTCCGACCCCCGCCAGCAGAAAGCAGCCAAGCCCGCCGATCCAGCCGTTATACAAAAAGCCCACGATGAATGGGAGCGCCAATCCGGAGACCACGATTGGCACATAATACTGGTGCTGCCAGAGCACGACCGGATCCTGCCTCAAGCGGGAGGCGTATTTTTCGTCGGCATGGGGATCGCGGAAGAAAATCCAGCCGACATGGCTGTACCAAAATCCACGCTGCGCGTTGTAGGGGTCTTCCTCATGATCGCAGCGGGCATGATGGCGAATATGGTCGGAACACCACTTCAAGGCCGAATTCTCCAACGCCCACCCGCCGGCGATAAGCAAACACCCCTTGACCCAATCCGGACAGTTAAAGCTTCGGTGAGAAATTAAGCGATGATACCCGACCGTAATCCCCATGGCAGAGCACGTATACAAGAACACAAACATGGCCCAATCCACCCATGAGTAGTCGAAAAAATATGCATACAGTGGGAGTCCGACGAGCGTCCCGACGGCCACAAAGGCAAAGAGCGCAACCGTCCAGTAATTACAGGGTCTGTTGAGCGGTGGCAGTGTAGATGCAGGGGATGTCATACGAGAAAGGCCTCCAATATATTGTTGGGTGACGCGGGCGCCTCAATGAGGCGCCCGCGTCCTGCCTATCGTCTCACGAGCGATCTTAGAAGCGGTTCCGACCGCCGCCGCCGGTCCGTTTTTCCTGAGGCTTAGCTTCGTTCACGGTGAGGGAGCGTCCATCCATCTGTGTGCCGTTGAGCGCACTGATGGCCTTTTTTGCCTCTTCGCCAGTGGACATCTCCACAAACCCGAAGCCCCGTGACTGGCCGGTGAACTTATCCGTAATCACCTTGGCCGAGGACACGGTCCCCTGCTGAGAAAACAACTCACTGAGCTGTTGCTCAGTGACGGAATAGGGCAGACCGCCCACATACAACTTAGTACTCATCGCACACCTCCTACGATTATGACATTGTCTTGAGAGTCGGGAAGCACGAAGGAATGATATCGAGGACGGTGCAAATGAGTAAACCTAGCAGCGCTCAGGACAGACGTTCCGTTCAGATTCCTACCAGCAAGCCAATATCGGTTCAGGGCCAGATAGATTACCCGCTTCCGCGCCCGGCCCTACGACGACGAAAGCAGCAATTCACGAATAAATCTTACCACACTTCGAGACACAATGCAACTACCCCATAGCATCACTATTCATGGCCATACTCATGGCCGCGCAGACTAGGATTGCGTGACGTCTCGTGCCACGGCGGCAAGCGATTCGTTTGCCAGGCGTTGATGGTCTGCGTCCGTCAGGCTCCGTTCCAAGACTTTCCCTGCAATCTGCAACGCCAAGTCACCGGCATAGCAGCGCACGTCGTTCAGCGCTTTGCGACGCTCCTGCTCAATCTCACGGGTAGCAGCGGCTTTGATCCGATCCGCATCCGCCGAGAGCTGCCGTTCGTTCTCGTCCTTCATCTGCTGAGCTCTGGCCTTCGCCTGCGCGATCATCTCCTCTGCGTCCTTCTGAGCGGACTTGATTTTGGCCTCATACTCCGCCATCCGCCGTTCGGCCTCCGCGCTCCGCTGCTCCGCCGATTCAATATGCTCGCGGATCTTGCGTGCCCGCTCATCAAGCGTCTGCAAGATCGGCGGGAAGGCATATTTCGCCAAGACAAACAGCAGGATCGCGAATGAGACGATCTCCCAGAAGATCAGCGACGAGAAAAAGTGCGTATCAAACTGTGGCATAGCCGCCGCGTTAACCTTTCCCCATGATGATGAACGCGATCACGAGTCCATAGAGGGCGATCGCCTCCACAAGAGCAAACCCGATCCACATGTATTTGCCGACCCGGGCTTCCGCCTCCGGCTGGCGCGCCACCGCTTCGATCATCTTGCCGAAAATATAGCCGATACCCACGCCGGCGCCGGCAAATCCGGCAGCCGCCAAGCCCATTCCAATCAACGCAGCCGATGCGACCTCCATTCAGTTGCTCCTTTCTATCCGCATAATTCAGTCAACGACATCGCTAATGCGCGCCCTCGGCATGGCTATGCAAGTTAATGGCGTCGCCGAGATACACGCAGGTTAAAATCGTAAAAATATACGCTTGAATAAACGCAATGCCCACTTCCAGTCCGTTCATCGCAATGGTAAATACAAAGGGCATCCAGCCAATGAGTAGCGGCAACGAAATGGCCATCCCAAAGAGGACGGCCAGGATCGTATGGCCCGCCGTCATATTGGCAAAGAGCCGGACCGCAAGCGATACGGGTCTGGCCAACTGGCTGATCAGCTCAATCGGCATCATCAGCGGCAGCAGAAGCGTTGGCGTCCCTGGGGGAATCAAAATCCCCAGGAACTTGACGCCGTGGGTCACGAACCCCACCACCAGGCTCATCGTATACACAAACAACGCAAACACGGCCGTCACGACAATCTGGCTGGTCACGGTGTACGCGCCGGGAATCAGCCCCAGCATATTGGAAAATAGGATGAAGACAAACAGGGTGGCGATGAAGGGAAAGAAGCGCATCCCTTTCTCGCCCATTGTATCCAGGATGATGCCCCGAATAAACTCCACCAGCAATTCCGCGAGGCTCTGTAATCGCGTCGGCACCAGCCGCCGCCCGTTCCCCGCCGCGATCAGAAGCCAGGCCGCGAGGATAATGATCACTCCCATCATGAGAACAGCCTTGTTGAGGGAGATATCCAGACCAAACAAGTGGAATGCCCCATAGGGGTGTAATTCAAATGGATGGAGGGGATTGTTGTTCATTGATTCAGAGCCGCGATGCCATTCGATACACGTTCAAGAGTCCCGCCGACATGCCCAGGAACACACCAATCAGAAGACCGATCGGACTGGAGTTGAAAGAGGAATCGGCCCAGTAGCCCAACCCACCGCCCACAACTAGCGCCGCGACCAATTCAACGCCGATCCGCATGGCCATCGAAAGGCCCTTTCGGAACACATCGCGCTGATCAGGCATAGCGTCCCCAAAAACGCGCTATCTAAACAGAAGTGCTGGACGAAGTCAAGACATCCGTCTGCCTTGCCGGGCCTCGAACCGCTGCGTTAAGATGCGCAAATAGGCACGCGAAACGGTGGTAACGATGCAACGAACGTCCACAGAGTCATTTTTGACCGCCTCCCCTCCCGTCCCTCTGGCGACGATCCTCCCACTGCCGAATCTCTCCCCGTTGGACCTGTACGAACGTCTAGTCGGAACGGCCCCCTGCCCAGTCTTGCTGGAAAGCGGGCAAGGACCTGACGGACTCGCGCCTGGTCAGCGCTACTCCATCATCGGCAGCGATCCCGCGCTCGTGTTCCGATGCGCCGGGTCCTGCTGGGACTGGAGAGCGCGGGGCGAGGAGCGTTGGATGGCCGGCATCGGCGACCCGATGAGCGCGATTCGTGACCTTCTCAGCCGCATGGCCGTTCCACGTCCCGCCGGATTTCCACCGTTTTATGGCGGTGCCATCGGATACTTCGGTTATGACGTCGCGCGGTGGTTTGAGCGCCTGCCTCCTGCGCCAGCCGATGGCCTCGCGCCCCCATCCGCTGACCTCACACTTCCTGACGCCGTGCTGGCCTTCTATGATCTGGCGGCGGTTGTGGATCACGCGCAACAGGAACTCTGGCTGATCTTTTGCCCCTTCGGCGAACGGTTCCTCAAAGAACCGCGCAGGCGCTTATATGACGAAGGCGCGGCGCGCCTCCTGGAACTCGAAGCCAGGCTGGCCGGCCAGCC
>Ga0105164_10000078_pt1 | contig 67756 bp, 62 predicted proteins | sample VDWuncwatermetaG_FD_89674 | JGI IMG/M metagenome (GOLD analysis project Ga0105164, IMG submission 89674) | Wastewater microbial communities from Netherlands to study Microbial Dark Matter (Phase II) - VDW unchlorinated drinking water | ecosystem: Environmental > Aquatic > Freshwater > Drinking...
CCTTTAGCCCCCGCCCGCGAAAGGGCTGAGCCCAAGTGGTATTTTTGAATTTTTTTATGAGATGAAGTTAACAGAAATCGAAAATAACTTATGAGCTCTTGGCGTGATTGTGCATTTAGACTTAGTAGGCCGGACGTTGTGGTTTTATCCGTTAGAGTAATATTTTTTTTGCGAAAAACTTTTTCATTCCAGGGGCAGACGGTTTGACAAAGATCGCAGCCAAAAAACCAGTCTCCCATTTTTTTTCTAAGTTCAACGGGCGGAATAGTTTTAGACTCTATAGTTAAATAGGAAATACATTGATCGGCTTTTAAGGTGCGCGGGGCAATAAGGGCGCCGGTAGGGCAGATATCTATGCATTTTTGGCAGTTGCCACAAAAATCGGGCAGTGGTGCGATGGGGTTTAGTTCGGGCTCAAGTGATATGCTAGATAATATTTCGGCGATAAAAAAAAGGCTGCCATGTTGTGGGTGAATCAGGCAGGTGTTTTTTCCGAACCAACCAAGGCCACTCTTGTAAGCTATATCGCGCTCAAGAATTGGGCCCGAGTCTACATAGGGAAGAAATGTTTCGTCAGGAAAATTAATTTTGAGGTGATTAACAATTTCAGTAAGCTTCAGCTTAAGCCAAACATGATAGTCTTCATTGTGAGCATAAAGCGCAATGCGCGCCGGAGAATTATTTTCGGCAGGCTGAACTGCTGGAAAATAACTTTGTGCGACCGAAATTACTGATTTTAGTTCTGAATTGAGCAAGCGCGGATTTCTTTTGAGCTCCAAGTGATTTTGCAAATACGACATACTGCCGTGATAATTATTAACCAGCCATTTTTCGTAGAAATCTATGGTTAAGGGTGCGCTTAGGGGTTGGATTTCAATTTGATTGAGTTTAAAATAATTTTTAAGTAAATTTAAATTATTTTTGAGAGAATGATTGAGGCTACTTTGAAAATCAGTCATAGTTAAGTTATGTATGATATTGCATCAAATATTAAAAAGCATCGTCTTTATGCTGATTTTCTAAAAGTAAAAAAAAAATTAGCGGAGCACCAGTTTGTTTGTTGGATTGCGGGCGGCGCCGTGCGCGATTTTTGCTTGAATTGCGAGGTCAATGAATTTGATCTGGTTACTGATGCCACAACAGAGGTTTTAAAGCTGCTGTTTCCACAGGCCATCTTGGTCGGCGAGAGCTTTGGAGTGCTGAAGATTCCAATTACGAGCCATAAGACTAAAAGCGAGTTTTTTGATTTAACTACATTTCGGCAAGAATCAGACTATTTAGATGGAAGAAGGCCTTCGCATATAGAGGCGGCGACGCCGGTTAAAGATTCTGAAAGACGCGACTTTACAGTGAATGCCCTTTTTTGGGATGATGTGCATAATATTATCCATGATTATGCCGGTGGGCTTTTTGATTTACAAAATAAATCCTTGATGTGCGTGGGGGACCCGGAGGTCAGATTTACGGAAGATTATCTAAGAATTATCCGGCTTGTACGCTTTGCGGTGGTATTGAATTTTAAAATTGAGCCCAATACTAACGCCGCCGCGCTTAAATACAGTCATAAAATAAATCAAATCAGTGGCGAGAGAGTTTGGTCTGAATTACTAAAAATAAGTAAGACTTTTGGTGTAAAATTTGCTATTGATCAAGCAATTGATCAAGCAATTGATCAAAAATTGTTTTTAACATTATTAGAGGAAATTTTTGAGACCTCTGAAATTAATATTAATTTAAAGTCCGCTGTCGATATTTTTTTATTCATCTATCAGCTAAATCCAGACTTGGACTTTTCCAAGACTCTCAAAAAAAGGCTAAAGGTCTCAAATCAAGAGCTTGCGATTTATAATTCAATACGTTTTGTTATGTCGAGTGTGGCAAAACTCAGCGTGGAAGAATTGGCTTTTGAATTAGAGAAAAATTTATTATATGCTAATCAGTTTAAATTATTGGTTGAATTTGGTTTGATTTCTGAAACGATAAATCAAAATGTAAAAAATATTCTAGATAATTGTCCCGCGCCCTTGGTGGTAGCTAAAGACCTATTAGGCTTAATACCAGACAGAATTATTTCAGTAGAATTAAAATATTTACGTATTGTTCAATTTAAGGGGACCTATAAGTCGAAGCTTGAAATGCTGGACTACCTGAAGAAAAAATATGCAAATTAGGAAGAAAAACCTTAGACAAACGAATTGAAAAAAAGGTTAAAACAAAGGTGTTTGATTTGAGAAATGCGGACGCATTTATAATTCAGTCTAGTTTTTGAAATAAATAAGTTTAAAGCCCTTGCGTTCTGGTAAAAGTATTGTCAGACTTAAATACAGGTTGTTGTTGTCTGCTGAAAGCAAGTATAAGACTAAGGATTGTCTGAAGTTGTTTTAAGCGAACACTAAGAATATAAACAAAAGGCACTAAAACAATTTTAGTAGGAGGAGCAAGGATGCTCAGAGACGTATTAATACAAAAAGGGCTTTCGAATCGTGAATCAGAAGTAGCAGAACTGGTTTCAAAGGGACTTTCTAACAAGGAAGTAGCGAACCAACTGTTTGTAACTGAAAAAACAGTTAAATTTCACTTAACTAACATTTATAAAAAAATGAATGTTAAGTCTCGTGCACAATTAATTGTATGGTGCCTTCCTCATCTTGGTTTTGTGGAGAGCGAAGCTCGTCAAGAGGCTATTCAGCCGGCTGGCGCAACAGCTTACAACACTCAGCCTGCGGCGGCTACTATGCCTGCGGCTAATGCGACCATCACTCTTCCTGGTATCGGCAACTTTGGTGGCCGCGGGAATTCTGATATCGGCGTTTAATCGACATTTGTTAGCATTTGATATTGACGTGCATAAAGTATTTTTGAAGGGTCATTACAATGAATAAGAGCAAATCAGTTAGCTCCTCTCAAGTTGTAATGACCCAACTTGTTTTACCTTCCCATACAAATTCATTGGACACTATATTCGGCGGAACAGTAATGTCGTGGATAGATATAGCAGCGGCTATTGCCGCGCAGCGCCATTCGAATAAAGTGGTCGTTACGGCTAGCATCGACCGACTCAGTTTCATTGCGCCTATCAAAAAAGGCTGGGTGGTTAACCTTAAAGCCTCTGTCAATTTTGCTTCAAAAACTTCAATGGAAGTAGGCGTGCGGATTGAGGCTGAAAACCCTATTACATCTGAATTATTTCATACGGCTTCAGCTTACTTAACATTTGTTGCTGTGGATGCCGAGGGCAAGCCATCGTTCATTCCTAATTTGTTGCCAGAAAGTGAAATAGAAAAGCGCCGATACTCAGCGGCTCAAAGAAGGCGGGAGTTGCGTTTAGGCCAGCGCTAATTTTATATGTTAAAAAAAAGCCCACTTTTTTTTGTAGTATTTTCTATTATTCTTAACTTGCCAGCCGTAGGCAGCCTTAGCTGAAGAGGGTTGGATATCTATGACAGCTGTGCAGTAGTATCGCTGTTATTACTTGCGGCGCGGGGCAGCATGGGTTATGCTACTTTTCATGAATTTAAAGAAGACTGTCTCGGACCATACACAAGCAAGTAATGATTGTAGTAAATGTGGCACATCCTCAAAAGGCTTTCTGTGCTCTACCTCGGATGAAATTTCAAATCGCATCAGTGAAGTTAAGGCCGACTGCCATTATAAAGCTGGTGAGGTTATTTTTCGCACTGGAGATAAACCCTTAGGTTTATTTACGGTTAAAAAAGGTGTTATCAAACTTGAAGCTTTAAGTGAAGAAGGCCATGCGCATACTTTAAGGCTTGTCGGAGCTGGCGGTTTATTGGGCTATCGTTCTTTTTTTAATGGAGAAAATTACAAAAAAACGGCCATAGTTTTAGAAGATGCCGATGTTTGTTTTTTACCGAAAAACGAAATTATGGAATTATTTAATTGCCACCCAGAGTTGGGATTTAAAATGATTTCGCAGTTAGGTTCTGATTTAGATAGAGCTGAAGGTAAATGGGTAGATCAAATTGATAAAGGCGCCCCAGCCCGAGTTGCTGATGCGTTACTTTTCTTAAGCGATAAATTCAGTAATTCAAGCTGGACTAGAAGAGAAATTGCAGAGTGGGCTGGCACCACAACTGAAACTGTAATTAGAGCCCTTGCTCAATTCGAAAAAGATGGTCTTATAACTCAAAATTATAAGAATTTTACAATCTTATCTAAACTAAAATTAATTGAACGAGCGAATTCTTAAAAGGTGACCTACATCATATTTTCATAAGTCTGCAGCAGATAGACTTACGATATGGTTATTTGTGATTATTGTAGTACCCAGTTTAATGGCATCGGACGCTTTTGCTGCAACAGCTGTGAGATTTTATATGCTTGGTTAAAAGAAGGTAAGTCTCCGATAAAAAACATTTTATCGGTTTCAAAAGACTTAGAAAAGTTCAATTTTTCCGAAATTGATTTAAAATATAATTTAAATCAAAGTGTAGATACTAACAGAGATTTTGCATACAAGCGTTACCGGTTTTATATCGAAGGTTTGCAGTGCAGCTCTTGTGTTCATTTATTAGAAGATTTGCCGCAGTTTGAAAAGAAAGTGATTAGTTCTAGATTAAATTTTGGTAAATGTTTATTAGAGCTAGAAACCAACCAAGACATTTTACTTGGTGAGTTGTGCCAGATGATTACAGATTTGGGTTATCGCCCCACACCTTTATTGAAAGAAAGTGATTACGATTTAGCCAAGAAAATTGAAAACAGAAAAGATTTAATTAAGATAGCTGTCGCCGGAGCCGTGGCCGGCAATGAAATGTTATTTTCAATTCCGCTTTACGCAGGTCTGCAAGGTGATCTAGCCACGGTTTTCAAGTGGATTTCATTTTTTATATTTCTACCTTTATTGTTTTACTCAGCTCAAGAATTTTATAAAAAAAGTTGGATTGGCTTATTAATTCACAGACTTAGTGTAGATATGATGATCGTCGTGGCTTTATGGTCGGGCTTTTTATTTTCGACTTACAGTTTGCTCAGTGGTGGCGATGAAATTTATTTTGATTCGACAGCCAGTTTTATTTTTTTAATATTGATCACCCGATTTTTTTTAAAAAAGTATCAAGACAAATTCATTCATAAAGATTTATTTACAGAGTTATTTGTAAATGAAATATACGAAGTTTCAAAAGGCGATTTAAATGTTTTTAGAACTTCTTTTGATCAGATCAAAGAAAGTCAACTAATCAAAATGCAACAAAATCAGCTGTTGCCTTGTGATGCTGTATTGCTTACAGATGAGTGCGAATTTGATGTTTCATTTTTGACCGGCGAAGCTTATCCCCAGAAAAAACACAAAAATGAGGCTGTATATGCCGGTAGCAGGCTTTTAAGCAGTCAAGCTCTTATTTTATGTAAGAGTCAATCGCACCAATCAGCACTGGCGAAATCTTTAAAGTCTTTAGAGGTTGTGAATGAATCTAAAAATAAATTTAAATATTTAGCCGATGTGGTTTCGCATCGGTTAACTCTGGTTGTTTTTTCGCTGGCGGGTTTGTATTATCTATTCACTTTTGATGAACTAGGAGTTGAGGCATTTAAACGCAGCCTAGCTCTTATTACCATTGCTTGCCCGTGTGCGGTGGCTTTCGGCGCACCCTTAGCCCAGAGTATAGGGCTTAAAAAAGCTTTTAAAGAAGGTTTTTACATCAGATCTGAAAGTGTTTTTGAAAAATTGCATCAGATTAAGAAAATAATTTTTGATAAAACCGGTACTTTAACCTCAACCCACTTAGAATTAATAAAAACATTTCCTCATGATCTTTCTGAAGAAAATAAAGAAATTATTTTAGGGCTTGAAAAAAAATCGATGCATCCGGTTGCTATCAGTTTAAAAAAGACCTGGGCAGGCACTGCCACAAAGAACATTAAACAGATAAAAGAAGTCATCGGTCAAGGAGTCGAAGGCCAATATAATGATCATCAATATAGGCTAGGTAAACCATTGGTGCAACCAGCAGATGGTAGCTTACAAGTTGATTTGTCTATTGACGAAAAAAAAACAGCCTATTTGTTTTTTCAAGAAAAACTTAAGCCCGAATCAGCAAAGTTAGTTGATAAACTCTATGATCGTGAGTTTACAGTGATGTTGCTGTCGGGAGATATCCGCAGCAGAGCTTTAGATGTCGGTAAGCAGTTACTTATTCGCCCAGCAAATATTTTTAGTGAGCAGTCGGAGGAGTCTAAAAAACACATTATTGAAAAAGAAAACCCCTGTCTTTATATAGGTGATGGTTTAAATGATTTAAAAGCCTTGCAGGCCGCCGCAGTGAGTTTTGCAGTGCGCGGGCCGTTTGAAGCCACATTTCAGATTTGTGATATCTATGCACCCCGAAAAAATCTCATGTCGATTCTAGAAATATTTGATTTATCCAAAAAAGTTTACAGCGTTATTCAGAGTAATTTAATGTTTGCTATTTTTTACAATTCGATTGGCGGCATTTTAGCTTTGGGTGGATTTATCAACCCTCTGATGGCAGCAGTGCTGATGCCGATCAGTTCAATTTTGATAATCGGTCACACCGTCTGGAGACTCAGATGAATGTGACAATTATTTTTATGGTGAGTTTGGCCCTGGGGTTAGCCATAACTTTTATCGTCTCTTATATTTGGGCGATGCGTGACGGACAGTTCGATGATTTAGAGACTCCAGCCCATAGAATATTGAAAGATGATTTTCATAAAAGCACCATATCAGACACACACGAAGGGACATAAACATGAATGCGGCACAAAAAAATCTACAGAAGAATACACAGAAGAATACACAGAAGAATACACAGAAGAATACACAGAAGAATGTTGCTTACGATGATGCCATTGTCAGAAAATTTATAATAGCCACGATGGCATGGGGAGGAGTGGCTTTTTTCGCCGGACTATTTGCGGCACTTCAGTTAGTTTATTGGCCATTTAATACCAGTTTTGAATGGTTTTCATTCGGTCGCTTACGTCCATTACACACGAACGCCGCTATTTTTGCATTTGCTGGCAATGCGATCTTTGCAGGAATTTATCATTCAACGCAGAGATTGCTACGAACACGGATGTTTTCAGACTTACTCAGCAAGATTCATTTTTGGGGCTGGCAGTTTATTATCGTCTTTGCGGCCATAACTTTACCCCTGGGTTTAACTCAAGGTAAAGAATACGCCGAGCTTGAATGGCCAATTGATATTTTGATCACCTTAGTATGGGTTGTTTTTGCTCTGAATTTTTTTGGGACTTTAGCCCGAAGAAGAGAAAAACACATGTATGTGGCGATCTGGTTTTATATCGCTACAGTCATAACTATTGCCGTGTTGCATATTGTGAATTCTATTTCTATTCCGTTCAGTATGTTTAAGAGCTATACAGTTTGGGCTGGAATGCAAGATGCCCTAGTGCAGTGGTGGTATGGGCATAACGCCGTGGCCTTTTTCTTAACCACTCCCTTTTTAGGTCTGATGTATTACTATATACCAAAAGTTGTTAACGCTCCGATATACTCGTATCGCCTTTCGATCATTCATTTTTGGGCTTTAGTGTTTATTTATATTTGGGCTGGGCCACATCATTTGCTGTATACGTCGTTACCAGATTGGGCGCAAACATTAGGTATGGTTTTTTCTGTGATGCTGTGGGCGCCAAGTTGGGGTGGCATGATTAATGGTCTACTTACTTTTAAAGGCAAGTGGAGTCAGGTCAGAACTGAACCCGTCTGGAAGTTTTTTATCGCCGGTTTAACTTTTTATGGAATTGCTACTTTTGAAGGGCCGTTACTATCAATTAAATCGGTCAGTGCTTTAGGTCATTACACCGAATGGATTATAGGTCATGTGCACGGAGGCGCATTAGGTTGGAATGGGTTCATGTCATTTGGTATGATTTATTATCTTGTACCAAAACTCTGGAATGCCGAACTTCATTCTAAAAAATTAGTTGAACAGCATTTTTGGTTGGGTCTTGTCGGAATTTTATTATATTACGTTTCAATGTTGATAGCTGGAGTGACACAAGGTTTGATGTGGAAGGCTGTCGATTCTAATGGTCAACTCGTTTACCCCGAATTTATTGAATCCGTGGTGAGTATTATGCCACTTTACTGGGTAAGAGCTTTGGGGGGAGCGCTGTACATTGTCGGATTTATATTAATGATTGTGAATATAGTTAAAACAATCAAAGCCGGAAGTGTTACTGCCGACACTCCAATCGCGAATTTACAAAGTGATAATGTTAAGGATGGCAAACCCAGATTATTAGAGGGCTATGCTACAGTATTTACAGTTTTGTCTCTCGTTGCCATTTTAGTGGGAACCATTATTGAGATTTATCCGACTCTGAATGTTCACCGCTATGTGAACCCTGAAATCACCGTAAAACCTTTTAGCGCGCTCGAACAAGAAGGCCGAGATTTGTATGTGAGAGAAGGGTGTTATGTTTGCCATTCACAGCAAATAAGACCTTTAGTCGACGAAAAACTTCGTTATGGCGATCCATCAACGATTGAAGAATCAATATATGATCATCCTTATCAGTGGGGTTCAAAACGTACGGGGCCAGATTTAGCTCGCCAAGGTCAGAAGTACCCCGATTTCTGGCATTATCAGCATATGAAAGACCCGCGTTTGATGCAGCCGAAGTCGATTATGCCGTCATATGAGTGGTTGGTAAAAAAGAATATCGATTATTCGCAGATTAAAAAGAAACTAAATGTTCTTAGAAATTTGGGAGTTCCCTATACCGATGAACAGGTAAAAAATGCAGATAAAGATGCCGAGGCTCAAGCTAAGATCATAGCGGATGGTCTTAAGAAGGACGGTGTAACTGAAAAAATCGAGGGGCGAGAAATTCTTGCAATGATCGCTTATTTGCAGGCCCTCGGGCAAAAGGGAGGCCGCTAATGTTACGCCAAGCCTTTATAAATTTTAATGAAAGTAATTTAATTGTATTCGGATTTTTACTCTTTTTTTTGACATTTTTAGGAGTTTTAATATGGACTTTTTGTATTCAAAAAAAAGAATTCTATAATATTTTAAGTGCAAGTCCCTTTATTGATGGAGAAAAAAGAGAAGAAAAAAACGGAGAAAAAAATGAGTGAAAATAAAAGTGATCATCACGTTTATGACGGTATCATTGAACAAAATAACCCAATGCCTGATTGGTGGATCTGGTTATTTATATTGAGTGTAATTTTTGGTTTTATTTATTGGTTGCATTATGCTGTTGGTGGTGGGCTAAACTTAAAAGATGAATACAATATGGCCATGAAAACTTATCAGGAAAATATTGAAAAAAGCGAACAAAATATTGCGACTGATACAGAAGAAGCTTTGATGCAGTTCATGAAAGTTGAAGGCAATCTTAGCAAGGGAGCAGTGCTTTACGCAGAAAAATGTGCCATGTGCCACGGAGCGCAGCTCGAAGGCAAGGTAGGGCCGAATTTAACCGACAATTACTGGATTCACGGTAGCGGTAATAAACTCGATATAGTGAACGTCGTAAAAAAAGGTGTGCCGAGCAAAGGCATGCTCGCGTGGGAAGGTTTGCTGAGACCAAATGAACTTAAAAGTATAGTTGTTTATATATTTTCTAAGATAGGGTCACGTCCGGCAAATGCCAAAGCTCCAGAAGGGCGTGAGATAAAATGATAAGCTTTGCAGGCCCTGCAGAGGTGCGGGGTCGTTTTCAGAATATTCGAGCGCTATTACAGCCAATTTTAATTTTAATTTTTATCAGTTTACCCTGGGTTCGTATTCATCACGAACAGCTAGTTCTTTTTGATGTACTTAATCGTCATTTTATTTTGTTTGGTTTTAGTTTTTACTCGCATGAAGCTCCATTATTATTTTTTATGCTGATAATAATTTCTTTAATCGTATTTATAGTAACGGCAATTTTTGGCAGGCTGTGGTGTGGTTGGACTTGCCCACAAACGGTTTTTTTACATGCTCTGTTTAATAAAATAGAAAAATTAATTATGGGGACTTATGCAAAAAGATCGGTGTTATATAAATCAGAAGAAAGCTTAAGTAAAAAAATGCGGGTTTTGTTTGTGCATGTAGTATTTTTTGTTCTGTCATGGATTTTAGCACATTCGTTAGCAGCCTATTTTATGGGTTCACAATTGGTTACTCAGTATATTTTAGATGGGCCAGCACAGCACATACTAGAATTTTTAGTTCTTTTTATTATGACTTTTGTATTATATTTTAATTTTACATTTTTTCGCGAAAAGTTATGTTTCTATATTTGCCCCTACGGGCGGTTTCAAAATGTTTTGATCGACAATAACTCTTTGGTTGTTTATTACGATATCAACAGGGGAGAGCCCCGTGGCAAGCTTGCTTTAACTGATTTTGATAAAGGCGATTGTATTGACTGCAAACGTTGTGTGAATGTTTGCCCCACTAAAATTGATATTCGAAAAGGTTTCCAGCTAGAATGTATATCTTGTGCCAAGTGTATTGATGCTTGCAATGACGTCATGACCCGAATAAAGCGCCCACAATCTTTAATTCGTTATGAAACAGGAGATCAACGCAGAATTGATTTTAAAAGATTCAGATTAATTTTATATACCAGTTTACTTATTATTTTTTCTGGAGCCTTTACTTGGAGTTTATCACATCGTATGAGCGTAGATTTTTCTATTACCAGAGCTCATGCAGCGCCTTTTACCAGTCGCTTTGCAAATCATATAAAAAATCATTCAAAAATATTTCAGAACCAGTTTCAGCTTCATATAAAAAATCAAACAAACACAACCCAAAGTTTAGAACTGAGTTTGTCTGATATAAATACTCAAGCGGGGTATGTGTTACTAAGCCCAGCATTAAAACTGTCGCTCGAGCCCGAGCAAGATGTAAAAATACCGGCCTTTATTGAAATAGATTCCGAAAAAATTAGTAATTTAAATAATCAAATTGAAATTCAAATTCAAATTAAGACAGAGGCTGAAGTTATTATTAAAAAAATTCAGTTCATAAAGGCTCATTGATGGAACTTAGCGTAGGGCTATCTGCTTTGATTATGGGGTTTTTAGGTAGCTGGCACTGCGGCGTCATGTGTGGCCCACTCAGTTGTAATTTCAAAAAAAATAATCAATTTATCAGTTATCATCTTGGCCGGCTTGCATCTTATTTGCTGATGGCGACATTACTATTTTCTGGAAGTCAGATTATGATCAGCATGGATAGCCGCCCACTTAAGATCATCAGCTCATTATTATTTGCTGGAGTATTTATTTATTTTGGTTTAAAACAGCTGGAACTGATAAATGATGATCGAAAATTAACATTTTTTTCAAAATTTCAAATTAAACTTTTAAAATATACCCAGAAAATCAGTCAAAAATTTCCGGTTGTTTTAGGACTTCTAACAGGTTTGCTGCCATGCGCTTGGCTTTATTCATTTTTAATTTTGGCCTCTCAGATGAAAAATTATGGTGCGGCTTTAACATTGGTGATTATTTTTTGGATGACCTCGCTACCTGTTTTTTTTGTTTTTAACAGATCAATACAGGCTTTGATAATAAAGTCTCATATATCCTACAGAAAAATTGCTGGCATTGTACTCATTGCGGCTGGGGTGCTGTCTCTTTTGGGTCATTGGTCACATTTAGTACTATGATGTAGATCATATTTAAATTTATAAATCTATGGTTTTCTATAGATGTAAATCAGCCTTACTTACTGAATTCATCTTACTTCACTAAAAAATCTTTCCATTTGTTCATTAAAGTAGGGGTCATCATGGCAATGCATATCGTGCCTTCGGTTGCGGCCTCTTTTCGGATGATCTTAACTTCGCGACTTAGATCATAAAGTCGGTATTCATTGATTCGGCTAAAATACAGCTCTACCTGAGTTTGCATTTCGTTGATTGAATCTGCCATAATTTTTTTAAGTTGTTCAAATCCATGTCCAGTGAGGGCGCTGACAAAAACTTTTGGAAAATATTTAACGCGAAACTGGCGATCAACTGGGGCCACATCAAATTTATTAAAAACATGAATAATTTTTTTATTTTCCCATTTGAATTCTTTAATCAATCCGTCCACAACTTCGATCTGCCTATCCATGTTAGCCGAAGATAAATCAATAACATGCAGTAAAATATCAGCCTCAGTGGACTCTTCTAGCGTAGCTTTAAAGGCTTCAATTAATTGGGGTGGGAGTTTTCTGATAAAACCCACCGTGTCGGTAACAACTGCTGGCGGGCCATCATCTAAAAAAACTTTTCGTGTAGTGGGGTCAAGGGTGGCAAACACCATATTCTTAGCCAGCACTTGAGCGCCGGTGAGCCTATTAAGTAAAGAGCTTTTGCCGGAATTGGTGTAGCCGATTAAGGCAAAGCTCGGAATTTCGTTTCGCTTGCGCGATTGTCGGTGCTGGGCCCGCTGTTGCGAGACCTCTTCTAATTTTTTTTTGATCAGCGTAATTTTTTCTTTGGCTCGTCTGCGGTCATTTTCTAGTGCGGTTTCACCAGGGCCTCGGGTGCCGACCCCCCCGCCCAAACGCGAAAGTGAATCGTTCCACGCGCCGATCATGCGCGGCATTTGATCTAATAATTGCGCCAATTCAACCTGAAGTTTGCCTTCATAAGTTCGGGCGCGTTGTGCAAAAATATCTAAAATTAATTGTGATCGATCTAAAATTCGACAGCCAATTTGTTCTTGTAAATTTCGGGTTTGAATTCCAGAAAGCTGGTGGTCGATAATTACAAGCTGCGCCTGATTTTCAGAAACCATTTCTTTAAGTTCAGTCACTTTTCCGCTGCCAATCAGGGTGCTGGGGTTCCACTGCGGCAGCACTTGTACGGTGGAGGCCGTAATTTCTCCACCGGCCGCCGTGACAAGTTCTTCAAGCTCACAGAGATTTTCTTTAATTTCAGTGATAGGTTCCGATTTAAGACCTACGCCCACCACAATAACTTTGTCTTTTTCATTAACTCTGATTTGATTCAATGTTTTTTGTTTCTCCAGTCAGTGATAAATTGAGATTCTAGTGCCGTGAGCACAACCGAATTGAAGATAGTCTCAACGGTGGTGGTTCTTTGTAAAACATTAGCCGCTCTACGGACCCCAAGTAAAAACGGGCCAAGAACCTCAACTTTACTAAGTTGCTGTAACAATTTGTAAGAAATATTGGCGCTTTCTAAATTAGGAAAAATTAAAATATTGGCTTCGCCTTGTAAGGAATTAAAAGGAAAAATTCGTTTTTGAATTTCGGCATTCACGGCGGTATCGGCCTGCATATCACCGTCGATTTGTAGATCTGGACGTAGTTTTTTAGTGAGTTCTGCCGCCTTTTTCATTTTAGCAGGGGTTCCATCCGTACCAGCAAAATTTGAATAGCTCATCATGGCTATGCGGGGTTTTTGGCCGAAGTATTCCGCCACTTGTGCAGTTTGCACGGCAATTTGTGCAAGTTGCTCGGCAGAGGGACTAATGTTTACCGTGGTGTCGGCAAAAAATAAAAGCTTGTTGTCGGCTAAAACGATATTAAGACCTGCGGGTACTGAATCTTGTGCTAAGCCGATGGTGTGTAAAATGGGTCTTACGGCTTCTGTATAATTTGTAGTCGCGCCATTAATCATACCGTCGGCATCGCCTTGATCAATCATCATGGCGGCAAAATAATTTCCATCGTGTATAAGTCTTTCAGCTTCTTTAATATTGATGCCTTTACGTTGACGACGCTTGTACAGCTCTTGAGCGTACTTGCTAAATTGGGGATGACTGGAAGGGTAAATGATTTCAACGCCCGTTAAGTCAATATCATGGGCCTTTGCTTTTTCTTTTATGCGCTCGGCCGCGCCTAGAATTATAGGCACACAGATTTTTTCTTCAAGACACATTCTAATTGTTTTTAAAATTTTAGAACTCGTGCCTTCTGGAAAAACAATCCGTGGAGTATAGCCCAGTCGTTCAATATTTTTATGCACCCGGTGCACGGCTTGTCGGACAAATACTTTTTGTGGACCCTGGATGGATTCAAGTTTATCACGATAGGCGGCCCAATCGGTTATGGGCCTTATGGCTACTTTTGTATCCATGGCGGCGCGGGCGACTGCCGGAGCCACCCAGAGTAAAACGCGGGTATCAAATGGTTTTGGAATTAGATAATCGCGTCCGAATTTAAATTTTTGATCTCCATAAGAGGCCGAAACAGTATCTGGAACATCTTCGCGTGCAAGTCGCGCTAAAGCGTGGCAGGCGGCTAGCTTCATTTCTTCATTTATTTGTGTAGCGCGAGTATCAAGGGCGCCTCTAAAAATTGAAGGAAAACCTAAAACATTATTAACTTGGTTTGGGTAATCTGAGCGCCCAGTGGCAATAATGGCATCTGGTCTAGCTAAACGTGCGCGCTCTGGGGTGATTTCGGGGTCGGGGTTTGCCATTGCAAAAATAAGTGGGTCGTTGTTCATTTGTTTAAGCATTTCACCTGTGACGGCTCCGGCCACAGATAAACCAATGAACACATCAGCGCCATTTAAGGCATCAGAAAGCGTGCGTTTTTCTGTCGCGATTGCAAATTCTTCTTTGTATTTATTCATGCCGCTTTCGCGACCTTTGTAAATAACACCTGAAGAATCACACATCAGTATATTTTCTTTTATAACTCCTAAGTTTACAAATATTTTTGCACATGAAATGGCGGCAGCGCCCGCACCATTAATGACTATTTTTATTTCTGAGAGTTTTTTATTAATTATTACGCAAGCATTAATTAAGGCAGCACCACTAACAATGGCCGTCCCGTGTTGGTCATCATGAAAAACCGGTATATTCATTTCATTTTTAAGGCGCTCTTCAATTTCAAAACACTCTGGCGCCTTGATGTCTTCTAAGTTGATACCACCAAATGTAGGCTCAAGCGTTCTGACCGCATTTATAAACTCAGTCGGTGATGACGATTTAATTTCAATATCAAAAACAACAATTCCGGCAAAAGTTTTAAATAATATTCCTTTACCTTCCATAACAGGTTTTGCGGCCAAGGGACCAATATTACCTAGACCTAAAACGGCGGTACCGTCAGAAATCACTGCGACTAAGTTGCCTTTACTGGTGTAATCAAAAACTTTTTCAGGATTTTTAGCTATGGCCATACATGGAGCGGCAACGCCAGGAGAATAGGCCAATGAAAGCGCTTTTTCAGTCGTGCAGTCTTTAGTTGAAATCACCTCGATTTTACCCGGTCGGCCTTTTTGGTGAAAATCAAGAGCTTCTTTTTCAAACGCGGCATTTTCTGTCATTGAATTATTTGTTGTGTAATCGGTAGGATTTGCCAAAATAGACCTCATTTTTGTAGAGTATTTATACTAAGGCTGAGTTATTAAAAGCACAATTTTAATAATTGATCTATTGGTCTGGCTTGCTAGATAGCGTCAATTGCAAGTGTCCACTTTTCGGGGTTAGTATAGTCAGATCTAGAAGGAGTACGTATGAGTTCATCAACTAAAAATCCACGCGACGTTGTTATTGTTGAGGGAGTGCGCACGCCTTTTGCAAAATCTGGAACAAAGCTTAAAACAATACATGCCGCCCTGTTAGGGCAAGCAGCACTTAAAGAATTAGTTGCGCGCACAAATTTAAATGTCGACTTAGTGGATGAGGTCATTATTGGCAATACGGGCTCACCTTCGGATGCGGTAAATATTTCGCGGGTGGTGGCGCTTAATTCGGGTTTTCCAATAAAAACGTCGGCGTTTACGGTTCACCGTAATTGTGCTTCTGCCTTAGAAAGTATCACAACTGGATATGAAAGAATTAAATCTGGCACTATGGATATGATTGTGGCCGGGGGTACTGAGAATATGTCGCAGATGCCGCTCATTATGCCACCCTCAATAACTAAAATTATTGAGCGCCTAGGTGCCGCCAAAACAGCAGGAGCCAGAATTTCAGCCCTGTGGGATTGGTTCATGGCCGATCTTGTGCAGATTAAAGAAATGATAACAACACCGGCCCTAATGAAAACTAAGTATAAGCCCATTATAGCTTTAGCAGAAGGCTTAACCGACCCTTTTGTTGGGATGAATATGGGAATGACGGCAGAAGTGATTGCAAAAGAATTTGGTATTACTAGGCGCGAGCAAGATGAGTACGCGCTAAAATCTCATCAAAAAGCTACGGCCGCGCGAATGAAGTTAGCTGAAGAAATTACGCCTATTTACTTGCCGCCGGAGTATGCAGATACACTGGTCTTAGATAACGGCCCTCGAGATAATCAAACCATTGAGGCCTTAACAAAACTAAAACCTTTCTTTGATAAAATCACCGGCACTATCACTGCGGGAAACTCCTGCCCGATTACCGATGGCGCGGCCATGGTGCTTATGATGTCGCGCGAAAAGGCAGAAGATTTAGGTTACAAACCCCTGGTTCGGATACGTGGATATGCTTATGCGGGCTTAGAGCCCGAAAGAATGGGCATGGGGCCTGCGTATTCTACCCCAATAGCATTAAAACGCGCAGGATTAACAATGCAAAATATAGGTTTGGTTGAGCTCAATGAGGCCTTTGCTGCCCAAGTCATGGCCAATCAAAAAGCCTTTGATTCAGATGAGTTCGGTAAAAAAAATGGGCTTTCTGCCAAAATAGGAGAGCTTAAAACTGAAATTTTAAATGTAAATGGCGGGGCTATTGCGGTTGGCCATCCGGTAGGCGCTACCGGAACGCGGCTGGTACTGACCTTAATGAAAGAAATGAAAAGACGAAACACCGAGTTTGGTCTAGCAACTTTATGTATTGGTGGCGGGCAGGGTGGCTCAGTCATTATAGAGAATGAAGGGTAGGGCTATGTCATCTATTAATTTTAGCACACAAAAAATCGGGGTGGACGAAATTGCCATACTCACTTTTGATATGCCAAATGAAAAAGTAAATAAATTATCAACACCAGTTATGGCAGAGCTCAAAGCTCATCTTGAAAAATTGGGAAGCTCCGCTGATAAGAGAAGCTCCGCTGATAAGAGAAGCTCCGCTTATAAAATGCTACTGTTTAAATCGAATAAGCCTAAAATATTTATAGCTGGGGCGGATATTGAAGAAATCAAAGCCCTCAAAACTAAAGAGCAGGTGGAATTTGCGGTTCAGTCAGGACAGGAAATCTTTAATTTAATTGAAGATTTACCAATGCCAACGATGGCGTTAATTAACGGAGCCTGTGCCGGCGGGGGTTGTGAGCTTATATTGGCCTGCGATTACCGTATAGCAACAGATGATCCCTCAACTCGAATTGGTCTGCCAGAAACTCAGCTGGGAATATTGCCGGGCTTCGGCGGTTGTGTTCGCTTACCTCGAACGGTGGGTCTACAGGCTTCATTAGATGTGATTTTAGCAGGTAAATTACTGAATTCAAAAAAAGCTTTAAAAATTGGTTTAGTTGATTTTGTCGTTCATGCTAATTTATTAGAGAGTTTTGCTTCTGTACAGATACAAAAAATAATTCAAGACGGTGCTAAAAAACGTCGTAAAATATTTCAGGCCCGGGGGTTAGTAAATAAACTACTAGAAGGTCCGTTTAAAGGCGTGGTTTTTAGCCAAGCTAAAAAAAGTGTATTAAAATTAACTAAAGGACATTATCCGGCGCCACTTGCGGCTTTAAAAGTTATTTGCAAAACATATGGTTTGAGTGACCGCACGCGCGCATTACAAATTGAACGCGAATACTTTAGTGAGTGCGCCATAACAGATATTTCTAAAAATTTGATTCACGTGTTTTATCTGACTGAAATGGTAAAAAAACAAACAGGCATAAGTTCAAGCGATGGCGCTAAAATTAATCCAAAATCAAAACCAGCTAAGCCTATTAAGCACTTAGGTGTTTTAGGCGCGGGAACGATGGGGGGCGGCATTGCTTTTGTGGCGGCAGATAAGGGTCTTGACGTGCGAGTTAAAGATATTTCATATGAGGCCAATGGAAAAGCCCTAAAGCATGCGCGCGATTTATGGGAAAAACTCACCAAGAAAAAAGTGATTGATAGCTATCAGTTCACACAGAAAATGTCTTTAGTTTCAACGACTCTTGATTTTTCGGGATTTAAAAAGATTGATTTAACAATAGAGGCCATCGTTGAAGATATAGCCGTTAAGCAAAAAGTTATTGCGCTAACTGCAGCTCAAATGCGCGATGATGCCATTATTGTGACCAATACGTCTTCACTAAGCGTGAATGAAATCGCGAAAGGGCACCCCCACCCAGAAAATTTTGCAGGCATGCATTTTTTCAGCCCAGTTCATAAAATGCCCTTAGTTGAAGTGATCAGGGGCGAAAAATCATCTGACGAAACAATTGCTGCCGTTTTTGAACTGGCCAAAAAAATGGGAAAAATACCTGTGGTGGTAAAAGATGGTGCGGGTTTTTTAGTAAATCGGTTGTTACTGCCTTATATGGCAGAAGCGGCTTTTTTACTAGCTGAAGGCATGAGCATTGAATACGTAGATAAAGCCTACGTTTATAAATTCGGTATGCCTATGGGGCCATTTGAGCTAATGGACAGCGTCGGACTTGATGTTTGTGTGAAGGTGCTTAATATTTTTAAAAAAGCTTTTCCGGATCGAATCGAGATTCCAGAATTAATGCAAAAACTTGAAAAAAATAAACTACGTTTAGGACAAAAAACGAATCTTGGCTTTTATAAATATAGCCTCAGTGGTAAAAAACTTGAAGTGGACCAAACAATTTATAGCGAGCTGGGTTTGGCGGTACCTGCAAATCCACTTACGGAGCAAGTTTGTTTAGAGCGTGGGGTTTTTTCTATGATTAATGAATGTGCATTAGCTTTAGATCAAGACCAAATAGTTGAGACCGCGCACGAAGTGGATTTAGCCATGATTATGGGAACGGGCTTTCCACCCTTTAGAGGTGGTTTGCTGAAGTATGCTGACAGTGTGGGGGTAGATTACATCAGAACCCAACTGGATTTATATGCTGAAAAATACCGGGCTCAACGCTTGCGGCCATCAAGTAAATTAATAGAGCGGACCCAGAAAAAATTAAAATTTTATCAAGATCAGATGGCCTGAGTTTACTATGAGTATCAAATACAAGGCTTGGGTTATTTTTAGTTTTTTGTTTGTAATTTTTGTCTTTGATCAATTAACAAAATTTTGGGCGGTTAATAATTTAATGGGCCAAAGCCCGATTATTTTTTTTAATGGTTTATTTCAGTTGATCTATGCTGAAAATCCCGGGGCTTTTTTAGGACTGGGGGGCGCCTGGCCCCGCGAGTTGAGGTTCGTCGTTTTTGCCTTAATCGTATTTTTAGGTCTTGGCGGAATGCTGTGGTATTTAGTAAAAAAAGAAAATTCAAAAATTAATTTATACGCCTACACCTTTATACTGGCCGGCGGCGTGGGCAATTTGTGGGATAGGGTATTTCATATTGATGGCCATGTTATAGATTTTATGTTGATTGAAGTAGGTGGGGGGCTGCGCACCGGGGTATTTAACATTGCAGATGTTTTTATTGTCGCAGGTGTCTTGCTCGTTTTTTTTGGCGAGTACCTGATTAAAAAAAACTCCTGCAAATAAAATTTATCCTGCGTTGAGGCTATATCGCGTAACAAAGAGTGTAACTGCAAAAGCTTCAATCGTTTTAAATTGAGATTTTAAATTTCAATTAGAGTTCATCTAAGATCTACACGAGGCCTGTACCCTACTGTAAGTTTTTATTTGCAAATAGGTTAAAGCCAGTTAAGCTATAGTAAATACTGGTAAAGTGAAAGCTGAGGAGTTCCCATGAAGCTTATTTTTAAATCCATTTCAATATATATTCTACTCATATCTCCTATGGCCTTGGCCGCTGAATATGGCATTTTTATGGTAGTTAAGGGTAAAGTCATAATTGAAAATTCTAAATCAAGCCATGAAGCCAAGGTGAACTCAAAAGTTCAGGTGGGTGACACCATTGTTACCGTTATCGATTCCCGTGCTAAAATTGTGATGTCGGACCGCAATATTATTAATATCTCGCCGAATACTAGGCTTAAAATTGAAAAGTATACGAACTCAGTGGAAGATAAAAATGTTCATCTGAATTTGATTGAAGGTAAGGTGCGCAGCCATGTTGAGCAAAAGTACGACAATGAAAGCAGTAAGTTTGAAGTCAGAACAGCAACAGCGGTAGCCGGCGTACGTGGCACCCAGTTTGTTACCTCATATGATAAAGTAACTCGAATTACCGAGGTTATAACTTTTAAAGGCCAAGTGGCATTTAAAAGTGTGGCGGCGGGAAATACCCCGGTAGCGGCAGAACCCGTTATTATAGAAAAAGGCGAGAGGTCTCAAACACAAGAAGGCGCAGCACCCGCTCCGCCAGTTAAAATTCCTGAAAAAGAATTTAAATTGATAGATTCTGAAACCGCCATTAAAGGCAAACCACCAGAAGAAAATGTCGTAAAAAGCCCGGTAGCGCCGCCTAATCTAGGGGAGCAACTACCGCCACCACCGGGCACTCAGCTTATTGATTTAAACCGAGGGGGTAACAGTCAGATTAAAGATGACACCGCCACTCGTAAATATGATAGATCAAAAGTTAGAATTATTACTCAACCGGGTCAATAGGAACAGTATTTAAAACGATGAAAAGTGTAATCAAAAGTGTAAAGAAAAAAATAAGCTTAATTGTATTTTTTCAGATTATCTTAAGTTGTTATGCCGTGGCTAAAGATCAAAATATTTACAAGGTCGTAAATAAAAGCATAGAGCTTTACAATAATCACCAATTTGATGAGTCTTTAGCCACTCTGGAAACCATAAAAAACAGCCGCAATAGTTATACGAACTGGTATTATTATTATGCCATTAATAAAACACGCTTAAAAGAATATGACGAAGCCTTACTTCAATTTAAAACTTATATTCAGAACACCAATGCCCGCAACACGGCCAAAGCCTACTATTATACGGGCCTCATTCAGTTTTATCAAGGCGAATACGAAAAGGCCCTTAACAGTTTAGAGTTATCCTTAGACATTTCAGATGACCCTAAAATGGATAGAATGACGGAAGCTCTTATTGATAAAACGATTCGCTACCAGAATTATTACGAAAACAATAAAAGAACAAATTTATTATTTTTGTTGGGCTATAATTTTGACACGAATGTTTTGAATTTATCACAAAGCTCTTTTGGTCAGAACTTAAATGGCCATATTTTAGGCTATGGGGTGGCGCTATCGCATAAATGGGTGGATCGCTACAACTTTGTTTTTGAGCCCGCTCTTGCCGTGCTGGATAATTACACTCTTGATAGTCAATTTAAAGCAAACAGCACGTTACAATCTGTAGATGCCTTTCAAGTGCTGCTATCGGCCCCACTAAGATTTTATTTTGAAAAAGAAAAGTTCACCAATAAATTTGATTTAACATTGAATGCCTATAATGTGTATCTACCTGTAACTACCGCCACCCGTGAACTTGCGCTTTCTTCAATTTATTTTAAAGCGCAAATATTAACACCTTTTGCGGCCGATTACGCCCTGAAGTACAACACCACCATCGCCTCAGACCAAGCGTATGGTTTCACAAATGAAGAGGACAATGCTTCGGGGGTACGTGTTGAATTTATGGTGACGTTAGCCAAGTATTTATCTCAAGAAAATAATAAAAATTTATTTTATGATTTAGGGGTTAATTATAGTGGAACCAAGGGTGTAAACGCCCGCAATAAAAAATATTTTACGGCCATTGGCTACATTTATCCGAGCTTTTTAAATACAGTTTCCGCGCTGCGCTTAGGGTATCATTATCTAAATTACTCTGAAAAGTTAGCCCCTAGAACCGACAACCAAATTAATTTTTCGTACAGTATTAGTAAAAGTTTACACGAAAACTCTGCGCTTAGTTTTTCTTTGGGTGCCGTCAGCAACAGTTCAAATGTAGACCTTAATAAGTATTCTGATGTTAACCTTGGGCTGCAGTACACATTTAATATAGGCATTAAGTAACGCGTGTTTTTAGGGCAGTTGGCTAAAAAATTGTTCAAAACCCAAAACGAAAACGTGGTCCTCAAACTTTCTAAAAAAACTACCCTCGTTGATTATTTGAAAATGGGGAATTTTTAGCTTTTTTCTGAATCGGTAACGTGCGGCCCTGAAATAAACGCCATTTTAGCGTGATCTAATGCCAGTTTTTCAATTTGAGAGCAAATGCTGCGTTTTAATATTAGACTAATTTAGCATGGGCGCTAAAATAGTCACCCCAATGCCATAACCAGCGCATCCACGGTTTTTTTGGCATCGCCATAAAGCATGCGCGTGTTATCTTTATAGAACAGTGGATTTTCAATACCCGCATAGCCTGCGGCCATAGATCTTTTTGAAACAATAACGGTTTTAGCCTTCCACACTTCAATCACCGGCATGCCGTAAATTAAACTGCTGGCGTCGTCCAGCGCTGAAGGGTTTACGATGTCATTGGCCCCAATGACCATGACTAAATCAGTATTAGGTAGTTCGGGATTGATCTCATCCATTTCTAAAACAATGTCATAGGGCACATTGGCTTCTGCCAGTAACACATTCATATGGCCTGGTAGGCGGCCCGCCACAGGGTGAATGGCAAAAGTTACTTTGCAGCCACCTGCAGTTAATTTTTTCACCAGCTTGTAAACTGAGTGCTGGGCTTTAGCGGTGGCCATGCCAAAACCCGGAACAATCACTATGTTCTTAGCTTCTTTTAACAGCTCAATGGTCTCGTCACAGGTGATAGATTTTACTTCGCCCACCAGAGGCTGACTTGTTACAGCGGTGGTGCCTTCACTAGCTCCGAAGCCACCAAAGATAACAGAAAAAAACGAACGATTCATGGCCTTGCACATGATGTAGGAAAGTATGGCGCCAGAGCTTCCCACAAGCGCACCAGTAACGATGAGCAGGTTGTTAGAGAGCATGAACCCGGCGGCGGCCGCCGCCCAACCCGAATAGGAGTTAAGCATAGAAACCACTACAGGCATATCCGCACCGCCAATGGCCATAACTAATAAAATTCCCAGCACTGAGGAAAGGGCGGTCATGATTAAAAGTAAATTGGTTCCCTCAGTGGTAGCGGCATTTAAAAATTTAATAAGTACCCCAACTGATAAAATGACAAGCGCCAGAAGCACCAAGTGGCGTCCTGGGTACATTAACGGACGGCTCATGATTTTACCTTGTAGTTTTCCCCAGGCAATAATCGAGCCGGTAAAAGTCACTGCCCCAATAAAAATTCCTAAATAAATCTCAACTAAGTGTATAGTATGCGCGGCGCCTGTTAAGCTTTGCGGGGGCAAATTAGAAGAGCTGGCTGAATGACCACTTAAATAACTGCCAAAGCCCACAAGCACGGCGGCAAGGCCTACAAAGCTGTGTAAAATGGCCACCAGCTGCGGCATTGAAGTCATTTCTACTTTTAGGGCCACAATAATTCCGATCACGGACCCCACAGCCATAGCCGCTATTAAAATGCTGTGACCTTGGGTGGATTCACCCAAGGTGGTGGCCAAAATGGCAAGAATCATTCCGATGATGCCGTAGTAGTTTCCGCGCTTAGCGCTTTCTTGTGTGGCAAGCCCTCCAAGGCTCATAATAAATAAAATACTGGCGGCAATATAAGATGCGGTTTGTAGCCCTAGGGTCATAACTGTTTCCTACTTCCTAAACATTTTAAGCATACGGTGGGTAATAAAAAAACCTCCGGCAATATTAATGGTGGCAACTAACACGGCCACAACCGCTAAAATTGTTATTGGGCTTTTGAGGTCATTTTCAATGTGTAGAATTCCACCCACAATAATAATTCCCGAAATGGCGTTGGTCACGCTCATTAAAGGCGTGTGCAGCGAGTGCGAAACATTCCATACGACCTGCCAGCCAATAAAACAGGATAAAACAAAAACAGTAAAGTGCGCTAAAAATTCAGGGGGAGCAACTAAGCCGATTAAATATAAAAATGCGCCAAGCAAGGCTAAAACAAAAGTTGCTGTGCGGGCATTTTTTTTAGAGACTTCTTCGGCGGTGGGTCTTTTTAACTTTCGTTCTAACTTTTCATCTAACGTTACTTTTTCTGAAGGTTTTGCGGCCACGGGTTTTGCGGCTACATTTAATACACTTAAGGGCTTTGGTGGCCAGTTTATTTTTCCATCATGCACCACCATGGCGCGCCCAATGATGTCATCATTCATATCAATTTTAAAATTGGCAGCTTTACCCATATCATCTAATAAATGGCAAAGGTTATTGCCATATAAACCACTGGCCTCAGCGGGCAATTGATCCACTTTTCCGGCAATAGTCACTCCATTATATTTATAAATTTCTCCGGGGCGCGTGAGTTCGCAGTTGCCACCAGTTGAGGCCGCTAAATCTACAATAACAGAGCCAGTTTTCATCATTTCGACCATGTCTTTTAAAATTAATCGAGGGGCCGGCTTTCCCGGAATTTGCGCTGTGGTGATGATGATGTCCACTTCTTTGGCCTGCGCTCTAAATAAAGCCATTTCAGCCTCTATAAAAGCAGGGCTCATTTCTTTAGAATAGCCGGTATTAGTGGCGCCGTCCTCTTCAAGTTCGACGGTTAAAAATTGTGCGCCCATACTTTGAATTTGTTCGCGGACTTCTTTGCGGGTGTCAAAAGCCCGAATAATTGCGCCTAATGAATGAGCGGTACCAATTGCAGCCAGGCCCGCAACGCCGGCACCGATAATTAAAATTTTTGCAGGTTCAATCTTGCCGGCGGCCGTAATTTGGCCATTTAAAAATTTTCCAAAATGACCTGCGCCTTCAATGACGGCTCGGTAGCCCGCCACATTAGCCATTGACGAAAGCACATCCATTTTTTCCGCGCGTGAAATTCGAGGGATAGCGTCCATCGCAATTGCATTAATTTTCTTTTCGGCGAGCAATGTAAGTAGATCTAAATTTTGTGCTGGCCATAAATAAGAGGCCACCATTGTTCCAGATTTTACCTGTTTGATTTCATCTTTGGTCAATGCGAGAACTTTTAAAATAATATCAACCCTTTCATAAAGGGCAGTGGCACTCGGTAAAATTATAGCGCCGGCATTTTTAAAATCTTGATCTGAATAGCTAGATAATTCTCCGGCTTTGGTTTCAATAAAAACCTCAAAACCTTGTTTTATTAAGCGCAGAACTGTCTTTGGAGTTGCCGCCACTCTAGATTCTGTAGCAGATGTTTCAAGTGGTATGCCAAGCTTCATTGTGTATCCTTCTATTTTTGAGTAGAGTCCGTCTTGATCCATGCGGTTAAGGCAAGGCTGATTGCTTTTTCAACGGGTATTTCAACGGGAGTAATCTTATTTTTATTTACCAAAATAGTATAACCACCTAAACCGTAACTCATGGGGATATAAACGGCAATTTTATCGGGTTTAATATTTAAATTTTTGTCTAAGTCATTAAAGTGCTCGCGTGTGACAAGCCCTAAAACTTCTTTATCCGAATCAAATTGCACCAAAACAACTTTTTGCAAGGTGCTGCTGCGCCCTTTAGAGAACAAATTGGTGAGCTCCCGTAGAGGGGCATAGACCACTTTAATTAAGGGGACTTCAGTTAATTTTTCTTGCAGTCGATGCAGCAAGCCTGCGGTTAGGAAATTGTTGAGCAGCAAACCCAGTAAAAAAATAAGTGCAATAGTTGTTAAAAAACCAAAACCGGGCATATAAACATCAGCCGGAAGAGTATTTTTTAAGAAGTTTCCCAATAAATTTTCAACAAATGTAACGACGGCGGACACAATATAAAGAGTCACCGCCAAGGGTAAAAAACTGACAAGTCCCGTAACAAAAATCTTCTGGAGTTTATTCATGATCTTTATAATTATTGAGGTTAATCCTTGAGTCAAGTAAGGCTTTTATGAAGCAGAATTTTTAAAACGTCTCAAAAAAATACATTTAAATTAATAGTCAATTAGCGGGCGCCTCAGTTGTGATTTTTATGTTAAATTAAGTGTAAAAAAGTTTTTCATTTTTACTGGGATAATGACCCATTTTGAGAGAATGAATTGAATGTATTTAGTTATTAAAGATAGTGCCCGATAATTAATGTATGACAAAAACAAAATGCTTATGCTTGAGCACATTATTACTGTTCGCGGTACCGGCTTTATCTCAGCTCAGTTCACCACAGGCAATTACCGGTGAATATATCGTTAAGTTTAAAAATAAAACGAGTATGAATAGAGGACTTAAGCTTATTGGTAAAGCAGGCGCCGATATATCTGTAAAATCAGTATTTGCGGGCTCACAATTGCTGCATATTAAAGTTAATTCAGAATCTGAGCGCAAGGCATTAGCGGCAGATCCCGAAGTGGCCTTTATTGAGCCAAATTATATATTAAGTGTTAATCCAATTGATTTAAGCTCATTGGGTTCGCCGCCTAGCAGCACAGACGACTATACTCAGTCGAGTGCCAATGTCCAGGTGAAGAATTCCTGGGCAATTCAAAAACCATATAATCAGGGAGATAAAATTGTCGTGGCCATAATAGATACCGGTTTAGATAGGAATCATTTGTTATTTAAAGACTCGGGCAGTATTTGGGAAAACTTAGCAGAAAAAAACGGCACACCAAGCTTAGATGACGATGGTAATGGTTTGGTCGATGACATCAATGGTTGGAATTATGTTAATCAGAGTTCAAATATAAATGACAATAATAATCACGGCACACATGTGGCGGGAATTGTTTTAGGTGTCGGGCAGGATATTTTTGTAAGTTCAGTTCGTGAATCGAAAATTAGAATTATGGCACTTAAGTTTTTAGATTCTACAGGTTCGGGTACGACCTCAAGTGCTATAAGTGCTATAGAATATGCGGTTAATAAAGGAGCAAGAGTTATCAACAACTCTTGGGGCGGACCTTCCTATTCGCAATCTTTAGATGAAGCCTATGCTGCAGCATACAATGCCGGCGTTGTGATAGTTTCTGCAGCGGGTAATTCGGGCACAGATAACGAAACCACCCCAATGTATCCGGCAAATTTTAATACCCCTAGTAATATTAGTGTTTTAGCGGCAACCGATACAGACACTCGAGCTTCATTTTCAAACTATGGAGCGACCACGGTTAATGTAGGTGCACCAGGTAATTCCATAACCAGCTCCGTGAGCGGAACTGGTTGTATAGTACCTGGTTGTTTTCAGAAAATGTCTGGAACTTCAATGGCCGCACCATTTGTGGCAGGCCTAGCCGCTTTAGCACTGCGCGAAGCTCCGCAGTTATCAGCTTATCAAATTAGAAGTCTTATTTTGAGTTCTGTAGATATTATACCCGCGCTTTCTGGCAAAGTAAGTACAGGCGGGAGAGTCAACGCTTACAAAGCCATTGTTGAAGCCAAAGCTCAAGTGGCAACAGCGCCTTGGGCGCCTAGTTATTCTCTAGCCTCAAACAGAAGTCCAGCTAGTGTCGCAAGTAACAATGGAAACGCTGCCGGTTGCGGCCTAGTTAAGGCGGTTGATGGTGTAAACAATGGTGGTTCCGGCGGAGCCGGGGCCATTGTAAACATATTATTACTTCTTATGCCATTATTGGTATTGGGGAAATTAGGTACGAGTTCTTTTTTAAAAGATCTCGTATAGTCTTTTTCGTCACTCTCATTTCAGTTTACATATACACTGAAATACGGACTGGTTAAGTCGTAAAATACATAGAAAAATAAAATACATTCATCAAATGCTAATAAAAATTTCGGCATGAATTCTGCAAAATATGTATTTTCAGTATAACTTAATTTACAAAAGAGGAAAAAATGTACATAAAAACGAATGAACAGATGCAAAAAGATATTTATGACGAACTTAAATGGGACCCTCGAGTTAATGAAACCGAAATTGGTGTGAGTGTTTTAGAAGGTGTTGTTACTTTAAGTGGTCATGTTCCTCTTTACGCCGAGAAAAAAGCAGCTCAAGAATGCGCGCAACGTGTTGCCGGAGTCACGGCGGTCGTAGATGACATTAAAGTTAAGATCGTAAGTGCCTTTAAAAAAGACGATCAGGATATTGCTAAGGCCGCATTGCACGCGCTTGAGTGGCATGTTTGGATACCACATAAAAATATTAAATTAATTGTAGAAGATGGGTGGATTACACTTTCTGGCCAGGTGGAGTGGGATTATCAGCGAAAAGCGGTGGAAAGCGCGGTGCGCTACTTAGGTGGCGTAAAAGGTGTGATCAACAACATCGCACTTAAGCCGGCTATTAATACGAAGGATATAAAAGATAAAATTGAAAAAGCAATTTTAAGAATGGCACAAGAAGATATAGCTAAAATAAATGTCAGTGCCGCTGAAAGTGAAGTTCGCTTAACTGGCAGCGTCAGCAGTTGGGCTGAAAGATCTAATGCAGAATCGGCCGCATGGTCCGCCAGTGGTGTTCTTAAAGTTAAAAATGAAATTCGAATTCAACCAAATATATGAGGATAAATATGAGTAATTCAAAAAATAGTTTTATCGTGATGATTGCGGCTGTGCTTTTAGCGGGTGCGCAGATAAAACAATAAAAGAGGAACAAGTTAAGCCTAAGCAAATGCAAAATGAAATGCCTATCGTAGAAACTCCGCAGGATATGGTAATGATGGCCGCTTCTATTTTGAAAATGCACCGAATTTAAGTGAAGAACAAAAAAACAAACTCCACGGCGTATACACCGGTGTTTATAATCAATCTATGGATATCCGCAGAGAGATTGGGGAGCATAAATCAAGACTAGATATTATGTTCAGAGCCCTAAAAGATGTACAAAAAATTGTCGGTCGGGGTGCGGATAAAGAAAATATTTATAAACAAATCGGCAGCCACGATACTATCTGATAAATCAGGTCATTTAGCTCAATTTTATGGCCCCTTTTTAATTAGTTTCAATTAGGTTCTTTCTGGCACGTCAATAAAAATACTTAGCCGTCTTTATTAAGAATAAAAGACGGCTAAATGACGGCTAAATATTTAGGGAACCTATTGAATTTTAACTTCTTTGGCCTTAGTGGCGTGCAATTTTGGAACAGCAATAGTTAACACACCGTTATCGTAACTAGCTTCGATTTTATTTTCATCAACTGCCGTAGGTAAACTAAACGATCTCATAAAAGATCCGCAGCAAGTCTCAGTGATAAAATAACGGGCGTCTTTCTCTTCTTTTGTCTCATTGCGTTCGCCACTAACTGTTAGTCTATTATTTTCGATTTCGATTTTTACTGCATCTTTTTTTACGCCCGGAATATCAAATTGCACAACATACTCGTTAGTATTTTCCTTAAAGTTACACGCGGGAGAAAAATCAAATTTATCTGCTTCTTCAGGCCATGCCAGCGAGCCTCGCATCCAGCGCGCCATTTCGTTTTCTATATCCGCCAAAGCGCTAAGTGGACTGGCGGCGCGAGAGCGAAATCGCGGCGAGAGTGTTGTTAATGGATTTTTCATAGAATTTTCTCCTTTTTTATATAAGCGTAATTGCTTAATATTCTAAATATATTAGAGCGCTGCCATTGAAGTAACTTGGGGACCTTTTTCTCCCAATTCCTCTAAAAAACGAACCTTTTCTCCGATCTCAAGTGAATCGAAATTTTTATTAAGAATGCTGTTTTTATCAAAATAAAACTCACGTCCATCATATGTAGTTAAAAATCCATAACCGTCGTGACGAAATATTTTATAAATTTTTCCAATATGTTGGCCACTAGGTGTATGGGCGATAGCATTATGAGCTTTGTTTTTTTTGTGGATGAGTCTGGCTTTTTCTCGTAACAAGCGCTCTGCGGCATTAAATGAATCTCTGATGGCTACATAAATGTCACGATGCGCTTCATTTTTTGCCGGTTTACGAGTAATAATAATATCGTCTCCAGGTAGAAATAGGCGGATTTGAATGTGAAATAAGCGATCCATCATGCGGTGTCGATGAGGCAAAGAAACACCTACTTCACATTTGATCAAGCGATCAAAAAATTTCTCTAATTTCTCAATTTTTCTTTGTACGACTTGTCGGACAGCATCAGATTCTGGAAAATTAAGAAATGTTATTTGAAAGGGAATCATTTGTATTTCTCCTTTGAATTAATTGTTTTTATTTAAGTGTATATTTTGTTCATCAATAGGTTCTTATGAGTCATAAATTCTCCTGTTAGAATTAGTATTTATCTGTGCAAGGCGTGGGCCATTCCAGATTTTGAACATAGAGTGTAAATGAGCAGCTATTAGCTTATGTATTTATTGGCATAAAAGATGCAATAAAAAATTTTAATCTTAGTTGAATATTTTAGCTAAGAATTATATCAAGGAATTATATCAAGGAGGAGAAATGCTACAAGCTGCAAAAAAATTTATGTCGATGAAAGTTCGAGCCACAGACGGAGAGTGCGGGCACATTAGGGACATTTATTTTGATGATGATCAGTGGACGCTAAGATATTTTTTGCTAGATACAGGTAAGTGGTTACCTGGCAAAATGGTGCTGATTTCTCCCTTAGCTGTGGTAGATATTGATTTTAAAAATAAAATTTTAGATGTTAATTTAAGCCGTGTACAAATTGAAAATGGACCGAACCCTTCAGAGCATATGCCAATTTCGCGCCAATTGGCTGCGCGCCATTCTGCATACTATGATTACCCGTTTTATTGGCCCGGCTCTGGAATTTGGCCCGAGCTTGGCTATGATCTGGCTTATTACGCCAATTTTAAAAACAGAGTCACAACAGATTCTGAAAATAGTCAGATAAAAAATGAAATAAAAAATGAAGATCAGCATTTGCGCACAGTCAAAGAAATCAAAAGTTATTTGCTTGAAGCCACTGATGGTTTATTCGGACACGTAGAAGATTTTGTTATTGACGATGATACCTGGGAATTAAGATACTTAGTTGTGGATACAATTAACTGGTGGCCGAGTAAATCGGTTATTCTTTCAACACAGTGGGTAAGAGATATTGTTTGGTCTGAATCAAAAATTGTTCTGGATCTAAGTAAAGAAAAAATTAAAAATTCTCCGGCTTATTCCGAAGAAAATCTAGATCGTGACTACGAAATTAACCTGTACGATTACTACCAAGAGCCTAAATACTGGCAATATGAAAAAAAAACGATGACGGAAAATGATAAATATTTAAAATCTGAACACGTTAAAGGGACTCGGCGTTAAAGCTAGTATTAGGTGTGAAGCTATAAATAAATGACAGGCAAGTTTAGGCTTGCCTGTCATTGGATATTAAGCTTATATACATATATTAGATACGTATATAAAATATAACGCGCGGGGTGTTTATGTTATACGAAATTACGGTGCCACAGTCTATTAAGATGTTAAAAAATTTAAATGCAATTCTAGGTAAAGCGGCAGTTCACGCCGAAACTAAAAAATTCGATGTGCAGGTATTGCTCAATTCACGCCTAGCGCCGGATCAACTGCCCTTAATCAGGCAAATTCAAATTGTTACAGATACAGTAAAATTGTGCGCTTCTCGATTAACAGGTGTTGAGGCTCCGGTTCATGACGACAAAGAAACAAATTTACCGGAATTGACATCTAGAATAGACAGCGTGATTCAGTACTTAAATAAATTCTCAGTTCAAGATTTTATTAAGTCAGAAGAGAAAAAAATTTCTCAGCCCCGCTGGGAAGGTAAATATTTAACAGCATATGAGTTTGCTTTACAGCACGCCATCCCCAATATGTACTTTCATATTACAACGGCTTATTCAATTTTACGCCACAATGGTGTTGAAGTCGGTAAAAAAGATTATTTAGGCGAAATGCCTTATAAAAAATAGCCTAAAAAGTGCGTATCAAAAAATTAAATATCATGCAGAATGATGTCGAGCACTTTTTTGCTAGCCAGTTTATTTTTATGCATTTCGTTAATAATTTGCGCTTGTGAAAAAGTTTGTAAGTTGCGCGCAATTTTGACAACATCTTCTGGCGTCATTGCCATAAAAACATATTGATTATAATACTTAACGGCTTCAGGATTATTTTTATAATAGGGCCCGGTAATTACAGGTAGGCCACAGCAGAGAGGCTCCATGACCGAGTGGACTTTGTGCTTAAAAGCGCCTCCGACAAAGGCTAAATTTGCAAATCGATAAACATCGGCTAAATAGCCGATGTTATCAACAATGAGTACATCTTTATTTAAAATAATTTGTAATAAATCATATTCTTTTGAAAGTAACTGATAGGTGAAACCCCTATTTTTTAATTCTTTTTCAAGGCGCGATATGTTGTCAAATTGAACTTCATGTGGGCTTAAAATAATTTTAAAGTTATTTTTAAGTAATTCAGGGAAACTTTTAAATAAAATATCTTCGTCTTCAGGCCAAGTAGAGCCGCAGACAAAAATTTTATTTTCAGTTTGAATTTTCAATTTAACTTCTTGTGACAGGCGATAAAAAACTTGATCAAAGCGAGTGTCGCCACTGCTGGTAACCGTGTCCAATTTAAATGCTGAATCTAAATAATGTTTAATATCGTCATTGACGCACGAAATAAAGTTAAATTTTGGCAACAGCCATTTCTGTACAAATTTACTGAGACTATTATGCCTGGGATTAAATGAAATAACGCCTATTTTAATCTTTCTCTTTTTTGCCTGGATGATGAGTTCTGGCCACAAATCGGTTCTAGAAAAAACCAATACTTTAGGATTTATATAATCAATTAAATTTTTGAGTGGCAACGGCTGATCCCAGCAAAGAGGAATAAATTGATCTATGTAGGGCCTAACATTGTGAAACAATTTTTCAGCTGACGGCGAAGAGTAAGTGACGACGATCTGCGCCTTAGGTTTTTTTTCTTTAAGCAAGCGTATTACCGACTTGCAATATTCTATTTCTCCGCTGGCGGCATGAAACCAATAAACGTCATTGAATTGATGAAGTGGATCAATTTTTTTAGCACGCAATTTTATCCAAATTTTATATTTAACTGATAAAAATGGTTTTAAAATTAATAAGGTTATTTTTAATAAAAAGTAAAAAAATCTATAAAAATAAATCATATATTTTTCAACATTAAATTCATTTTTACTGAAACCTCAGTGGGACTTATGGATCTCAGACACTCTTGAAAATTTGTATTTTTACAGGGGCCCTGGCCGTGTTTAGAACAAGGTCGGCATTTTAAATTTCGCTCAAGTATCAGTGTAGAGGCACGTGAAGGAAATCCAAAAGGTGCGGGGCCCATCAAGGCTATACTTGGCTTACCCAGCTGTTCCGCAAAATGCAACACGCCGGTGTCATTTGATATAAGCAGGAGCGAGTTTTCAATTATTGCGGCAGAGGTCATAAGGCTGGTTTTGCCGGTGCAGTTGATGACATTTATATTGCTATTAAGTTTTGCTGTGAAGTGATCTTCTGGGCCCGCCAAGACCACAAAAGTTAAGCTTAAGTTCATTTTAATAAGCTCTTCCCAGTATTCAAGTGGCCATCGCTTTAAGTCGTAGGTGGCGGAAGGTGCCAGCACCACATATTTTTTATGCGGAATTATTTCTGCGGCCAGTTTTTTCTGATCAGAATTTAAAAATAATTGCGGTGCTGCGGGAAGTTTATAAGGCATTTTCCATTTTTCAAGGGGTTTGATGAGATCACGCTGGCCGGAAAATGGTTTTTCAAACAAATTAATATGAAATCGAATTAGAAGTAATCTTTTAATTCGCATCATAGGGCGTGTTAGTTTATATTTAGCGCGAACGAATATTCTAATTAAAAAAGACCTTAAATTATTGTGCGCATCATAGATATGTGTAAACTTTTGAGTTCGTAATTGCAAAATTAACTTGAACAATCCAATAAAACCATCTTGGCGGCTGAGAGTCCAGATTTTATCAATATTCGGATGATGCCTCGTTAGATCTGCAAGATCACTTCGTGTAATGAAGTGCACTTGCGCTAGTGGAACATAAGATTTAATAAAACTCGGAATACTGAGAGCTTGGGTTAAATCGCCTATGCTTGAGAATCGTATTATAAGAATTTTCATAAATATTTTTTTATACCTATTTGACATAGTATTTACAAAAATGGTCATCTGTCTAGTTTACGTTGGGCCGCTACTGTTATTTTTAAGCCAAATCGTATTATTAGTAGTTTAAGCCCTAATTTAAGGCATAAGAATTGAAGCAGTGGGGATATGCAAGTGGGGATATGAAGTGAGGATATGCAAGTGAATATGCAAAAACTATTTATTTTTTTTATTAGTTTGTTTAGCCTGCTCTGTTCCGTATCTCATTCTGAGATTCACACGGCTTTGTCATTACAAAATTTGTCTTTTTTAAGCCCGGATTATGATATAACAGATACTAAAAATTTTGTTTTTGTCGGGGCCACCTTAAGATCAGATTTAAAAAAAGAAGACATGTTTAAAATCAACTTAACGGGTCAATTTGCGGTGGGTAATTCGGTTTTAAGTTACTTAAATATTCGCGAGATTTATTCAAGCATTAAAATAGATGATAAATCTGTAGTGCACATTGGTCGCAAATTACAGAATTGGTCTTCATTAGATACCATCTGGAATTTAGGCGTCTATCAGCCACAATTTAAGTGGAATCCATTGTCTCCTGAAAATCAGGGTTTAACAGGTCTTTATTGGAATAAAAATGATTCTGGATTTGGCTTAACTTTATTTGCCTCGCCGCTTTATATTCCAGATCAAGGCGCGAGTTATGAATTAAAAGATGGACAGTTTAAATCCAGCAATCCTTGGTTTTTCGCCCCCCCCCAGAATATTAAATTTCAAAATCAAATACTTCCGATTGATTATGAAATAACTAAGCCAGAAACCAGCCAAATTATTTTTCAAACACAGTATGGTGCGCAAGCCAGATTTAGCAGTGCGCAGGGTTACTTTGCAAATATTGCGGGAATGTATAAACCGGCTAATCAATTGGCACTGGGTTATAAGGGGGTACTGGTCACCACGCGGGTACGTGTGGATATTACACCTAAAACATATTTAGAAAGTATTTATTCAGTAGATTTTGGTTATCGTCAAGCTTGGGGAATTGTGCAGCTTTCCGCACTGTCCAGCAAACCACAAAATCCGGCATTTGAGGCCACATTTAATTCGCCTGAATTTGAACATAGCCTAAGCTGGGGGCCACAGCTACTTTATAAATTAAAACCCCTTGAGTTTTTTATAGCCTACTTAGATACCAATGGGGGCGGAGTTAAAGATGTCGGGCCAGACGCTAGGCCTGATCGACAATCGCTTTCACAAAGATTTTTATATAAACAGGCCTTGCAAGTTCAAATTAAATATTCTGATGTATTTTGGAATCAGGTTAAGTTAGATTCAGCACTTAAATTTATTACAAGTTCAAAAGAAGGATTCAGGCAAATTAGATTTAAAAATGAAGTTAATTTTCGGGGCCCGTGGGCTTTTTGGTTAGATTTAATTTTAATTGATACAGATAGCACTAATCTATCTAATTTAGAGTCATTAAAGAGTTCAGATCAAGCGTGGCTGGGGGTAAGCTATGATCTTTAACCGAATTAATACTTTGAAAATTATTAAAATCGTATTAGGCTCTTAACTAATGTTACTTCAAATTAGTAAAACAAAGTGGGCCATTTTTTTTGCATTTATAAGCATGTTTGTCTTAGGTATTTCTGACAACATTAGAGGTCCACTCTACCCAGAACTACTTAATTTTTTTAGCCTTAGCCATTCACAAGGCGCCCTCAGTTTTGCCCTGACTTCTTTGGCCGCATTTATGGCAAATACGTTAGCCGCTTTTTCACTTAAAAAAATTCAATTAGACCGGCTCATGTTCGTTTCAATTATATTGATGATAATTGGGCCCTTGCTGATGGGTTTAGCTTCAACATTTTCATTTTATTTAGCGGGCGCAATTTTTTTTGGTTTTAGTATTGGCTCCCTTGGAGTTGTGCAAAATCTTTTAATTGCCGAAAACACACACGGGCGAAGTCAAACGCAGGCGTTATCTGGTTTGCATGGGGTTTATGGCCTTTCAAGTCTTGTAGCACCGTTATTGGCCTCACGGGCCCCGGCTTGGTTTTTAAATAACTTTCCACAGTGGACACTGTTAACAAAATGGCAAAGTTCTTTTTTTATAATAACTGTTCTGGCCGCCGCTATTTTACTGATGCTGTTTTTTACGACGGCTCAGCCTCAATTCACTCCACACGCGTTACACGATGAAAGCGTTCATGGTAAAAAGTGTTCAGTTTGGACCATGTTATGGTTTGCCGGTTTTTTTGCAAGCTATGTGGGAGCCGAAATTTTGATTTCAAGCCGTCTAGCACTGTATATGCGCACCTACTTTGAAATGAGTTTAGAAAAATCTAGCGATTACGTTTTTTATTTTTTTATTTTTTTATTTTTAGGCCGAATATTTTTTGTTTTTAAATCATTTAAAATGCAATTAAAAAATCAGTTGAATCTCTTTCTGGGGTCAAGTCTTGTGTGCCTACTGCTGGGGCTTTGGCTGCACCCATTTTTTCTAACTCTCGTTGGCCTAACAATGGCCCCTTTTTACCCAATGGCCATTGGGTATATTTCCGCCACTGCCGGATTTCAAAAAAGAAGATTTTTAACTTTTACAATGGGTGTGCAAAGCCTTTTTGTAATATTTATGCATATAGTTGTAGGCTATATAACGGATGCCTATGGCTTATTTTATGCCTTTGGCATCGGAATATTTTTACTAATAGGCTCAATGATATGTTTAAATTTACATCCAAAAATAAATACATAAAATCATGTTATTTTTTGTAAGCTGTCCACTTGAATTTGAGAATGAACTAGCTAAAGAGCTTAAAAGCTTTTGGTTTGAAATGATAGATCTTGATGGTTTACCAACCAGGGCGGAGTTTCCGCAACTTGAAATAATTCGTGGAGGCATTCAGTTTGAAACCGCTGAGCATCTAGGATATCAAATTAATTTTTTTTCAAAAATTGCTAGCCGCGTTTTACTTAGAATTTCTAAATTTGAAGCCCGCTATTTTGATCAATTTGAAAAAGGCTTTACTCAAGTGGATTTGACTAAATATTTATTAACTAATGATCTTAAATTAAAAGTTGAAGCGCATAAATCCCGCATTAATAATGAAAAAAATATTATTGAGGCCGCAAATAATGTGCTCACAAAAAAAAAATACAAACACAATACCGAAAGTCTTAACACAGTCTACATCCGTATTGAAAAAGATAGGGTCACCATTAGCCTTGACACCAGCGGTGAGCACTTGCATAAAAGAGGTTATGCCGAACACAGGGGGGAAGCCCCCTTACGCGAGACCCTTGCCGCTTACCTGATCAAAAAGCTTCAGCAGCACATTGCAATTGATGAAAATCTTAGTCTGATCGACCCCTTTGTGGGCTCAGGGACAATTCTTTTTGAAGCAAATTCGTGCAATTTGCCAAATTTTGAAAGAACATATGCATTTTTTAATTTTAAAAACGCACCTAAACTTTTTAAATCAGAATCTTGGAAAAAGAACTACCGCTGGTTTAAAAATTCCGGCGTGCCCCAGAGCTTGGGCTTTGATTTTGATGAAAAAGCCATTCAGGCATTAGAGAATAATAAAATTAAATTTAATAAAATATTTAAACTTATATTTAATAGTAGTGATTTAGATCTCACAGTTAAAGTTCAAGATAGCCGAGATTTAAAATTAGAACGTTCAATGCTTAGACAAGCTGTTTGGGTGGTAACAAATCCACCGTATGGCATTCGCTTGGCTGATGAAAATGCCAAGCAGGTTTTAGAAAAAATTGAAGAAATCGCCGATGGCATTATCGTTATTCATCCGGCACTTTGGAAATTTAATTTTCGAACACTTTCATTGGCTGAGACTGAAGATTTTAAAAATCAGGGACTGAATTTGAAGCTTTCAGTATTTGTTAAAAAAAACTAGGGCAACATTTCTGCCGCCCTTGTTTTTAAACTTATCATCTAAAACACTTAGTTTTTTAATATTGCTTAAGTAAAAATTACTTCTTTGCAGCGGGCTTGGCCGGAGCCTTAGCGCCTGCAGCGGGAGTAGCTTTAGCACCTGCGGCGGCAGCGGGAACTGCAGCCTTGGCACCTGCGGCACCTGGAGCGGCTTTAGCGCCAGCAGCGGGAGTAGCGGCACCTGCGGCGGCCGTTTCGGCGGCAATTGGCGCTGCGATAACTTCTTCTTCTTGCTCAACAACTGCAGCTATTGTTAACTCCGGACGAGATATCAGTTTAACGCCAGCAGGAATTGTTAACTCAGACGCATGGATAGAGTCGCCAACACCTAAGTTAGATACATCCACCAAAATAAAATCTGGAATTTCAGTCGGTAAACATTCTACTTCCACCTGGCGAGCCACGATGTTAAGAAGTCCGCCTTCAGAAATACCAATGGCTTTGCCTTCAAGCCGAATTTCAACTGAAATGCGAACCGCTTTGGACATGTCTAGGGCAAATAAATCGACATGCTCCGGTCTGCGTGTAAGCGGGTGAACATAGACATCTTTAATCAAAGCGACTTTGCCATTTAATTTCGGATTAGAACTTTTAATATTTAAAAGTGCATTTTCATAAGCCCGCGAGTTGTATTTTAGGATATCATTGACATGTAAAGATATATTGGCATTTTCAATGGCGCCGTAAATAATTCCCGGAACCATCTTTTTAATTCTTAGGCTGCGAGATTCAGCACGTCCGGTGATTCTGTGTTCGACTGTTAATTCAATTCTTTGCTTCATTTTAGCTCCTTACTACTTCCTCCAAACCCGAACACCATGTTCTGGTCTGAGGCCATCGTCTTTTGTTTATTAATAAACTTTTTAAAATCTAATCTAATCTAAATTAATCTAATCGAATAAAGAACTCACAGAATCGTGATCGTGAATTCTTTTAATCGCTTCGGCTAAAACAGGGGCCACAGTAATGACCTGAATTTTACCAGACGCAATTGCGGCGTCACTTAAAGGAATTGTGTCTGACACAAAAACTTTTTCAATCCGACTTTCTAGAATTCTGCTGATGGCAGGTCCTGAAAGCACAGGGTGAGTCGCAATAGCGAACACTCGTTTTGCCCCATTTTTCAGTAAGCTGTCAACAGCTTGTGTAAGAGTACCCGCCGTATCGATCATATCGTCAACAATAACGGCGGTTTTTCCATCCACATCCCCAATTAAGTGCATGGCTTTAGCATCATTTGGTCCGGATCTGCGTTTATCAATAATGGCCAAACTTGAGTCAATACGTTTGGCAAAAGCGCGGGCACGCTCAACGCCACCAGCATCTGGACTTACAGTCACAATATCATTGCCAAGGCCTACTTGTTCTTTAAAAGCTCGCGCCATAGTTGGAGTGGCAAATAAGTGGTCAAAAGGACAATTGAAAAAACCCTGAATTTGCGCGGCATGTAAGTCAACAGAAACCACACGATCTGCACCGGCAGTTGTCAGTAGGTCTGCCATACATTTTGCAGAAATCGGCGCGCGTGGTTGCACTTTTCGATCTTGGCGGGCATAGCCGTAATAAGGGATAACTGCGGTGACCGAAGCCGAAGAGGCCCTTTTTAGGGCATCTAGCATAATAAATAGTTCGATGTAGTTCTGATTTACCGGAGAGCAAGTGCTGTGAATAATAAACACATCTTTTCCGCGCACACTTTCTTTAATTTCAACCTGGGTTTCGCCATCCGCAAAAGAATTCACTTGGCTTTGTCCAAGGTTGACCCCCAGCAAGCGCGTAACCTCAGTGGCTAAATTTATTGTAGAATTTCCGGCAAAGATTTTTAGGTTCGAAAGCGACATAAAACCTCTTTATTGGGGGGTGGCGCGCACCTTTTTTTTATAGCGAACCAAATAGCGAACCAAATAGCGAACCAAATAGCGAACCAAAAAATACCAGCTCCTTTTATAGGAGTCATCAAAGAATATTTAAATTTTTACGATCTAAGAGGAACTCTGAATCAACAATACCGCTGAACTCAGTACCTAAAGTTTGAATGCGTGACCCAAAGAGCCTATAATTCGGGCAGCCCTTGAGAGTGGCAATCTATCTTCACCATCCTCAAGTAATTTTATAAAATAATTGCCAAGCACTATTTAAGTTTACTTATAAACTGCGTGAGCGCCAGAGCTCTATGTGATTTTTGAATTTTATAAGCAGGTCCAAGTTCAGCCAGAGTTTTAGTTTCGCCTTCAGGTATAAAAACCGAATCGTAGCCAAAACCCATAGTGCCCATGGCTTTAGTGCTGATCTGGCCCATTAAGAGGCCTTCAAAAAACCATTCCTCATTTTGCGGTGTTAAAACCACACTTACACATTTAAATTGAGCTTTTCTATTTGAGCCAGCCACCGAGCGAATTTGAATCATTTTAAGTAGTTTAGCCACATTTTCAGAATCACGCGCATTGGGGCCTGCATAACGGGCACTGTGCACCCCCGGAAGATTATTTAAATCTTCAACTTCAAGACCGGAGTCTTCGCCTAAAACCCACTGGTTTGACTTTAGTGCTTTAACAGATTTTGCTTTAATGCGCGCGTTATCTAAAAAAGTTGAACCATTTTCAGGGCGGGGAGTGAAGTAGGGCAAATCAGCTTGAGAATAAATTTTAATTTCAGGAATTTTTCCTAAAGTTAATTTATATTCTTCTAATTTTCCTTTATTACCGGTGGCAATCCATAATTCCATAGCCAGAACTCCATAGCACAGCTTTTTTATTTTAGCTTAGCTTATCTTTTTAGTGGAAAAAATGAACCAATTATTTTTTCTTGCTCTCTAAAAAGATTCTGGCAGCCAATTTCTGCAAGTGCCATCATATCAAGCAATTGTTGTCTTGAAAATGTGCCGTCTTCAGCGGTGCCCTGAATTTCGATAAAATCATTTTTATCCGTCATGACAAAGTTCATATCAGTGCCAATTTCAGAGTCTTCTTCATAATTTAAATCCAATAGTGATGACACAACATCCTGGTGTTCATGCAAGCCCACCGATACCGCCGAGACATAGTGCTTCAATGGAAAATTTTTGATTTCTGACAAATCATTTAATTTTTTTAAAGCCAGTGCTAAAGCCACAAAACCGCCAGTCACTGCCGCCGTGCGGGTTCCACCATCGGCATTGATGACATCGCAATCAATGGTGATCTGCTTTTCGCCCATGGCTTTTAAATCGACACACGAACGTAAAGATCTGCCAATAAGTCTTGAAATCTCTTGCGTTCGCCCACCATTTTGCGATTTTTCGCGCTTAATGCGGGTGTGAGTGGCCCGTGGTAACATGCCATACTCAGCGGTAACCCAGCCACGCCCAGAGCCCGCCACCCAGGGTGGAGCTTTGGCCTCATAACTTGCAGAGCAGAGCACGCGGGTTTTGCCGAACTCCACGAGCACCGAGCCTTCGGCGTAATCTAGCACATGTGGGGTCATTTTAATTGTTCTTAATTGGTCGGGTGTGCGGGAGTCAAATCTTTTCATAGTCTACTCTTCTTGCAGGGATTCGGGTTTGTCACGCATTTCCTGAGTTTTTTCTTTGTATTCAAGAATAGCAGCAGTAATAAGCTGGGCCATTTCATTTTGGTGCTCTTCGGTGGTGAGTTTCTTAGCTTCACGGCGGTTAGTAATAAACCCCAATTCAATTAAGGCCGAGGGCATAGCCGTATGATCTATTACATAAAACGGCGCGCGCCGGATCCTATTTTTTTTGGGATTTTTTAGGCTGACATTTTTCTCTTGTGCAGACTTAAAGGCTTTAGTCAGCAGCAGGCTATTTTCGGTTTTGTCGTAAAACTGAAAATCTTTTTTAATTTTTTCAATTACTTCTGCGTGGGTTAAAGCTTGATTTTTAAGCTTAGCGCTATTGCTACTTAGACTTATATTTTTTGGACTATTTGAATTAAAGTAAAACTCCATGCCGTTCATTGATTTAGAATTTGAGGTGTTGGCGTGTAAACTTACAAATAAATCAGCCTTAAGTTTATTAGCCAGGATGACCCGCTCTTTTAAAGATAAACCCTGAGTCTCGGTGCGGGTTAGGGTCGTGGTGATATTTTTTTTTTGGTCAAGCTGGAATTTAATTTTTTGCGTAATTTGAAAAACAATTTTTGCTTCTACAAATGAATCACGTACGGCTCCTAAATCATGGCCACCGTGTCCGGGGTCCAGCACAATATGAAATGTATTTTCAAACGAGAAAGCCACTGAAATTGAAAAATAAATTGAAAAATAAAATACAATAAAACTCAGTTTTAAAAAATTCACAGCTTTTAAGCTACACTTTTTTGGACCAAAAGCAGCAAAAAAAATAGCAAAAAAAATAGCAAAAAAAAAGACGGCTAGATAAAAAAAAGGGGGGGCTAGCCGCCGTATGGGGGGGTACTAACTGTGTAGCAAGACTTAGGCCCGTTTAAAAAGCTTTAAAAAGCCTTAAAAAGCTAGAGACCGCACATCAACTGTGTAAAATTTTGACAGTGACAAAAAATGGAGTTAAATTGCAAGCTTATTGTTTTAATATTTTTTTAATATTGTTTTAAATGAGGTGGATTTGGACTCACTCGATAAGAATTCATTGTGGGCATTGCATAACCCGATTAAGTCGTGGATGCTTTATAATTTAACCGAGGCCGAAATTCGGCTACTGGTACTGACGTTTTCAGTTAATGATCTTCGGGCAATTAGAATTTGTAAAAAAAATGAAAATAAGTGGCAGGCATTAAGTCAGTTAAAGGGGCCGGATTTTTTTTTAAAAGCACCAACGGATTATTATTTTAAACGGGAAACCTATCCTGAATTAGAAATTGCTGAAAATACGGAGGCAGATAAAGAATTTTTTGTTATTAAACCTAATAAGACGCAGCACCCACGCTTACACACCCGTCATGAAATAGCGGCCGCCTGTGTTTTAGTAGGCAGCCAAAATAAAGAATTTGCGACCACAACATTAGATTTATCTGAGGGGGGTTTTTATTTTCGGGATATTATTCCCAGTTGGGTAGCGGGTTACTTTTTAGTGGTGGTCAACGAAAAATTTCAATTGATGTGCAGCCTGGTTGAAGACCAAAAAGAACGAAAACGTGTACAAATAGTTTCTGAGGAGTCCGATCTGAATTTTATTCAATATAAAAATTGGCTCGCCACACTTTAAACCACAAGAAATTTATTTATTCTCTAGATACAGGTTATTTATTTTCCACCAGCAAGGTCCTTGTCGGAAATGCAAAAGTTAATTTTTGTGTTTCAGTGACTTCGTATATTAGATCAAGGTACGAGTTAGATTTTGCCAGCTCGGTTTCATTTACAGCTAGTCTATAGTGAAAATTAACCAAAACAGTTAAGGCCGAATCTCCAAAACTATTAAAATGCACGGCAATGCGCTCGCGGTCAACAGCGGGGTCTTGCAGCAGTTGATATTTTAAATTTTCAGAAAAACTGTGCAGCAATTTAGGGTTAGCGTCATAAGTAAAACTCAGAACTTCGCTAAATCTAATCCAGCCGTTTCGCTTTTCAAGGTTATCAATTTTTTCTTTGGCCACGACTGAATTGGGTATAATCACCAGTGAGTTATAAAAGGTGCGAATTTGGGTGGATCTAAAACCAATATTTTCAACAAAGCCTTCGGTTTCGCCAATTTTTATACGATCTCCCAGTTTAAAGGGGCCATCTAATAAAATTGTTATGGTTCCAAAAACATTGGCTACGGTGTCTTGTGCGGCAAAGGCCAAGGCGACACCACCTATTCCTAGACCGGCAAGTAATGCGGTTACATTCACACCGAGATTCTGTAACAAAACGAGCGCGCCCACTACAATAACGGTGACTTTTAGTGTTTTGCTAGCAAAGGGTGCTAGTTGACCATTCAGTGGTTCCGTATTGGTGGTTTTGGCCCATTCTTGAATTGAGGAGCCAAAGGCTTCAGCGGCTAAGTAACAGATGCGAATGACATTTATTGATAAAAATAATTTAATAAAAAGCATGGCATATTTATCTGCACTGGCTGTTAGCTCAATAGCTGTAATCAGAATCAGTCCGACTAGGCTGATGAGTATCCAACTAAGGCCTTTTTCAACTTCTAGTTCAAAAAATAATTGCATAAAAGTTTTCTGTGGAAAGTAGTTTTTGGCTTTTTTAAGTTTTAGAAGTGTCCATAAGACCAAACTGCGCGCAAAATAAAGAACGATAATAATGCCTAAAAGACTAAGCCACTTTAAAAAGGGCACTCCTAGCAGGGCAGTATCTGAAAAATTCATGAAGTTGGCCTTTCGTTAGAATTACTATGCTGAGTTGGTGTAGGTTAAAATTAATACAAGTGTTCCTAAAGCAATGCGATAATAGCCGAAATATTTAAAACCGTATTTGTGTACAATTGAAATAAAAAATTTAATTGCTAAAATTGCAAATATAAATGATAAAAAGACCCCCAAAACAAGATTTAAACTTTGTGAAGAATCTATGATGTCGCGGATTTTCCAGAGTTTGTAGCTAGAAGCCGCTGCCATTGTGGGTATCGCCAAAATAAATGAAAACTCGGCCGCTTTTTCGCGCGAAAGTCCCACAAATTGCCCGCCAATAATGCTGGCCGCCGAGCGTGAAACCCCCGGTATCATAGAAATAGACTGAAAAAAACCAATAAGGAGAGAAGACTTAAGCGTTAATTCTTTTAGCGGACGATTTTTAAACCAAGAGTCTATACCAATCAGCACAAAACCACCCAATATTAATGTAATGGCTACAAGAGTGGTGCTTTCAAGTAGGAGATCAATTTTGTTTTTTAAGATAAATCCAATGATGACTGTGGGAATAAAAGCGAGTGTAATATTGCGATAAAATTGATAATTCCACTTAAGCTGATTTTTATATAGAAAGACGACTGCCAGTATGGCGCCAAACTGGATGATCACATCAAAAGCTTTAGTGAAGGGCGTTACTGGTGTATTCATTAGGGCGTTAGTTAATATTAAATGCCCGGTAGAAGAAACGGGTATAAATTCAGTTAAGCCCTCTATAAACGACAAAATAAGAACTTCTAGATATGACATAAGCTGATAGGATTCGGCTAATTCAGCGCAGACCACAACCTATGTCTAGGTGCGTAAATTTAAAAATATTTAATTTTTTACTATTTTTTTATAAAAAAGTCGGGTTAGGATCTAAAAACGCAAATGGTTCCAAGTCGGAACCACATCATTTCTTAGGAAGGAAATAAAATGAAAAAAACCAATCTAGTTTTGTTTTTAACACTTTTAGTAGCTACGCAAATATCAAATGCGAGCGAATACTTAGTTAAATACAAAAACACTCAGGCTCTTAATACTTTGGCGGCTATGCAAACGGAGTCATACGGCTTAGAAGTCAAAGGCCTACATCAGCCTGGAAAATTTGCTAAAGTTGAAATTTCTAAAAGTACTGAAGCCAAAGCTTTAGTCGCTTTATACGCTGATAAAAACGTTGAGTACGTCGTTCCAAACTTTGTTATTAGGGCCTTTTCAACTCCGGTAGATATTTCCGCTTTAAAAGAGCAATATGCATTAACTAAAGTTAATGCAGAACAAGCCTGGAAACGTGCGGGAAATAAAGGCAGCAAGAATGTTTTATTAGCGGTTATTGACACTGGTACCGATTATAAACACGCAAGTTTAGCGCCAAATATGGTAGCAGGTTATGACTTTCGTGATAACGATGCGGACCCAATGGATCTGGTCTCTCAAAAAAATCCAGGTCACGGCACCCACTGCGCTGGTATAGTTGGCGCCACAGGATTAATTGAAGGTGGCATTCAGGGATTGTCTCCAGAAGTATCTATTATGCCTTTAAGATTCTTAGGCGCCGATGGATCAGGTACGCTTGAGGGCGGTATTAAAGCTATCGATTACGCGATTGAAAAAAAGGTTCAGGTTATTTCTGCCAGTTGGGGTGCTAAAGTTCCACTTTCTACAGCAAAACCACTGGTTGAAGCCATTGAAAGAGCTGAAAAAGCTGGAATTATATTTGTTGCGGCCGCCGCTAATAATGCTGAAAACAACGACATAGTTGAGGTTTACCCAGCCAATGCAAATTTTCCAAATATGATAACAGTAGCGGCTTCAAACTCTGCAGATGCAAAACCATCGTGGTCAAATTTCGGTAAGGCTAAAGTTTCTATAGCCGCACCGGGTGAGGCCATTATGTCAACACTTCCAGGTGACAAATACGCTAATTTATCAGGCACTTCAATGGCTACACCCTTAGTGGCAGGTTTAGTTGCCTTTTTAAAAGCTCAAGATGCAACATTAACTGGTGCTGAAATCAAAGCCTTATTGCAAACCACTGGCGCTAAAGTTCAGATCAGCACGGCTTGCAACTGTCGTATAGATGCTTTTGCAGCCGTTGATACATTATTAGCTAAAAAAGCGTGGTTAGTTCCCGCAGCAGCTACAATCGCAGAAAAAGCGAATGTACAGTTTGCTTTAAAAAATGCAGAGGGTGCAGTTAAGTTTGAATCTTCAAATCCAACAGTTATATCGGTGGATGCCACTAGTGGTTTAGTAACAGCAGTAGCTAAAGGTACAGCAAATATTAAAGCTACTGACTCTAAAGGTACTGTTCAGTCGTTAGATATCAATGTGGGTGCAGGAAACTCTACTGAGCCTCCGAATCCAGGCAAACCACCTACTGAGCCTCCAGGCGGTAGCGAGTGCCCACTAGGTGATCCAATGATTTGTGAAATTATTTGTAAAGTTGTACCCACCGCACCATGGTGTGCTAAATAGTACGCTACTAAATAAAGTGTACTTATGAATTTAACATATAATTTTAACAAAAACTTAATAATACTTTAACAAAAAGCTAACATTAAACAAAAACAGAGGCCTCATAAGCCTCTGTTTTTGTTTTAAAAAAATAATTTTATTTGAGTTAATTACTTTTTCAATGTGACCGACAAGTAACGTATGAAAAACACAGTAATCACGACAGCGCAGCAAATGACAGCGCAGCAAATAAAAGAGCAGCAAATAAAAGAGCAGCAAATTACAGAGTTCACCACGATGATCTCTCATATAGCCCATGCCATTAATAATCCGTTAACAGTAATTTCAACCCGGTCACAAATGCTAAAACAGTCACTCGATATGCAGAAGCCAGTTACGAATGAAAATCTTGCGCAATATTTTGATAAAATAAACCAGCAATCGGATCGAATTAAGCAAATAGTAGAGGCTATGCGCATGTTGACCTCGCACACACCAAGTGACCAATATGTAGATTGCAATATTAATTCTGTTGTTGAAGAGGCTTATTCATTGGTGTTACCAAGTCTAAAAGAAAATGGCATCGAATTTATTTTTAATAAAAACGTATCTGCAAAATTGATCCACGGTAAATTTAACGAGTTGGTGCAAGTGTTTGTTAATTTATTTAACAATGCGAAAGAGGCCGTAGCCAATACTCCAAGTCCGCGTATTGAACTAAATTACGAAGAAGATGCCAGTCATATTCATCTTTACTTCAACGATAACGGGCCAGGAGTAGACAAGGGCACTGAAAACAAAATATTTGATCCGTTCTTTACCTCGAGAGCCGCCGGCTCCACCAGAGGCTTAGGCTTAAGTATGGCCCGCAAAATTGCCAAACAGCACAGCGGAGATGTTACTTTTGAACCCAGTCGGGGACAGAGCTGTTTTAGGGTGAGTTTAGTTAAGAAATTAATTTAGTACAGTCACTAATAATTTTTATTATATCAAGTGCGGCGCCTTGTAAATAAATTGAATTAATTGGAGATTATTTTCTGACTGTATCCAAATCTCCAACTTTAAATCTCCACATCACGAATACTGTAATCTTTTATAGCCACTGGAACATGATACCAAACAATTGTCGATAAGTACCTTTCGTCGGGATATGCAAATTTGGGAAGTTCAGTATCAATAACATAGCCTAATTGTAAAAAATAATTAAGTGTGTGTAGGGGGGGGGTCGCAACAATAGCGCCAATATTTAAATGCTTTGCGAGTTTAGTAGCTTCCAATATTAAGTCTGCACCCAGCCCAAGCCCTTTAGCCTCATTGCTAACCCATAAACCATTTAATTCAGCTAATCTGCAATTATTATTAATAAAATGAAAATTAATTTTTTTACATATAATTTCTTTAATATTAATATCTACATCAATCTTCTCGAATGGTAAGCTGTTATGTTCAGATTTTATTTCGATTCGAATACCGCCAAGAATTTTATTTGATTTTTTGTCTAGCAATAAAATTACATATGAATCGGAAGATTTGTTTTCAGCTATCGTTGATAATACTACATTCTCTACGCCGTAGCATTCTAAAGCTTTTCTTAAATTATCCAAATAAATAAACCATAATTTTAAATTCTCTATCGGTTTAAAGGTAAGAAATAACTTTGAAAACGCCAACTATTCTCTCCAAACTTTTTCAAATAACATTCTTGGCGAATGCGGCGCCCGCGTTTCGTTACGCTTTAAATAACCGGCGCGAAACAATATAACAGGTTTTTTAGTGGTCATAGCAATTGGTCGTAGCATCATCATATTTAGCTGTGGAACCTCTGCTAATCCTGCATGTACAGCCCATGCTATGCCCTCGGACTCAAACATCAAGGCGCCTTTACCAAGAATTATTCCGGCATTTAGCCATTGAGTAGGCTCATCTTTTTCAATAACTAACATGCCAACACACTGGCAAGACAGTATTCCTTTTTTTCCGAGTTGTGCTATTGATATTGCATCGTCAGATTCAAAACCCAAATCATCTCTGAATCTGAATTTAATACGCTTGGTCTGTTCGTCGTTTAATCGAAAGGTGTCACCTGGCATACCTAAACCAAGACCTGAATCATTTTCTAACATCCAATCATTCACAAGTTCGTTTGCAAATTTTTTATTGTTAACAACAAATGAATCGGCCTGTGCCTGCAGTTCAGCTAATGCTACTTTTCGGCCCCAGTCTGATATTAAAATGGTTTTAACATTTAAATAACAGCCAAGTGATTCAATTTTTTTAATTAGATCCGCATCAAGTTTACGGTCATGATCATATTCCCCGCGATCTACCCTGCGGGTGAAAATCGCATTATACAGTTTTAAGTTCTCGTTATGGCGAGTATCTGTATCTTCAGTTTTCTGAATACTAATTTCAGCAATTTTAATCAAAGCTGCAGACTGATTTGAAATTTTAACTTCGCTTAATAAAATATTTTTTACGACAACGCAATCAAGCGAGTCGGCGGCTACCTCGAAATTTGCTAATGCGCATCCAAGGCTAATCACAGCTTGTCTGCCAACAATATCTGAAGCGGGCAATACTCTGGCCGTTTCGATATAAACTACAACACTGTCGTTTTCGCTATTATATTTAAAAAGCCAAGGTTGTGTATTATGTGAGTTTGGCGCAAGATGAGCTAGAGATGCCAAATATTTATATCTTTTTTTATTAGAAGATAAATTCCAAAATTCGCTTTTAGATAATTTATTTATATTCCAAGCCAAATAATTTTCGCCAGTTTTGATAATTTCAGACTGAATTATTTCCATTATAAATCCCCGATCATTTTACCGTAGGTGCGAATCTCTTGCTTGCGTAAATCAACTATTCCTCTTTCAAAAATATCCGTATGCCCTAATAAAACGCGGGCTATGAATTCAGCACCGATACCGGCCGCAGTTGATGTTGTGGAGCCTAGTTGCGGGATGCTTCCTACTATCTTAGGAAGTTTTCCAGATAAAGTTTCGCCAAACTCACCTGATTGCCAAAAATGTTTATCAATTAAGCCTTCCATAAATGAAAAGAACATCTCTTTACTGCTACGCGCCTCTTTATTTAATGAATAAATTTTTTCATCGGTATAATTTAAGAATAAAGGTATTTCAGAGTTCAAATTAAAAGGACGAATATCCCACTGTACCCAAGATCCCAAATCAGAAATCATAAAAAATAACTTTTTTTGATTGCGCGCCTCAGCTCTGATTGCCACCTTGATTTCCATATCAAAGCTCATATCTACTTCTTCAACAATAACATTTGATGCTTGAATAAAATCACTAACATTACCGAGGGTGATACCTTTTGAAAATGGATAGACCAGCAAATAGGGGTCAACACGCTGCGAACGAAGTGCAAACGAAACAGCTTTATTTTTTAAACCATAAGGTGCAAATTCCCCCATATCAGAAAGTATTTCTTGTGTGCCTTGTGAATAGACTATGTCATCATATAGTATATCAGTTCTATTTGCGTTAGTTAGTTTGTAAACAGCAGGATCTGCTATGACAATTTCATTTGGACGCAAAACTTTTAACAAGGTATCGGCAATTTTGCTACCCACGCTTGCACCGGCAACAGCCGGAATAGTTTTTGAAAAAATATTTCGAACTTCATTCCAATTTAAAGTCGAATTTGGTCCGCGGTGTAGTTGTGCATTGCTTGCAATCAATGAAAGTCTGTGCCAATATGCCGGTGCAAACTGAACTAAATGTTGACGATCTGGATAATAAACGTAATTACCATATTTTTTCACATCGCCAAATTCGTCAAATAGTAAGTTAAAATTTGCGAACTCGGCTTCGAATTTATTTCTGAGCAAGCCGCCGCCCTCCGCTTGAACTAGTGCTTCGTTTAAGCCAAAAATAGTCGGTAATACCATATCGAAGGTACTAAGAGGGGGTACAATTAGTGGAGTTGAATTACTGAGACTTAGTATGACTGAACCATTTTCGTTAAATCTAATAGCCCCCGAATTAATGGAGATCATGGCATCAAGAATAATAGGTTTTAATTTATAATTTTGAATAGATTCTAAGTGGCTAGGCGTCATTTAATATATTTAACACAAGTTCAGAATAATACAAAATAATATAGTTGTTAAAATAATGTTAAAAAAATTTAGATTACTAAGAAGCCTTATTTATTTTAGACTCTAAACCTATATGTATTGGTAAACCGAAGATAAATTTTGTATTTTTACTAGTTTTGTCTAACATTAAATATCCATTATGTTCTTCAGCAAAACGTTTAGATATACTAAGACCCAAGCCGGTGCCTTTACCATTAGTTTTTGTTGTGAATAAAGTATCAAATATTTTATGCCTAATCATTTCCGGAATCCCTGGCCCTGAGTCAGTAACTGTAATTTCGACCACGGAACCCCCATTAAGTTCCACACCAATTTTAATCCATTTTTCATTAGAACTCTCTAAAACATCCACCGCATTATGTATAAGATTTTGCAATACTTGTGTTATTTGAACTGAACGACATAATATCATCACATCATAATTATTTATATTTTCAAAAATAAGATTAATTTTAAACTTGCGGGCACGCAGGTCGCATAAAATTCGAATATCTTCAAAAATATTCTTTATAGGAACACTAATTAAATCATCCAGATCACCTGACTGATAATTTACTTTTAGGGAATCCATTATTGCAATTAGACGCTGTGTCATCCGCTCATACACGTCTAGTTTGGCTTTTATAAAGATATCGTCAACTTGTCCTATTTCTATTTTTTGCTTTATTTGATAATTACACAGAGCGAGTACAGTTAGTGGATTTTTAATTTCATGTGCAATTTCAGCTGCCATCCCGCCCAATGCCGTCAATCTTGAAGTATTTTGTAATAAATCTTTAATTTCAACTTCCATAATGGCTCTTTCAATAAGTATCGCATAGGCAAAGCAAGAAGTCCCTGTCATTAGCATTAACGCAAACAAGTAGCCATGAAATAAATACTCAGGCTTGTCTACCATATAGGAGTAATCCACAACATGTAATGCCGTAATTAGAGCACAAATTAAGTACCCACTTTTAGTAAAACTGTAATTTTTTAAATTTATAGTTAACGGAATTAGCCTGAGTACTGGGTATGCTGAAAAAAATACGACTGGTAGAGATATTAAAAAAAAGTTATCAATTATATGTGACAGCATACTGGTTAATACAAAACCGATTGCAAATAAAGTAATATCAGATTTAATGTTACTTTTAATTTTAAAAACATCTGCAGCAAATAATGCCATCGATTCAATAACTAAGAAAATACTAATAGACCAAATAAGCGTTTTTACTAAAATATTGATATCAGTATCTTGAAGTGCCCCCTGTGAAGCCGCCACAGTTAGATAAAAAAACCAGATTGAAGCATTTTTCTTATAAATCGGATCAGCTTTGTATTTAAACACAAAAGCAATGGCAATAATAGTATTTACTAAGTGCAATGCGGGCGCTATTAGAAAAAATAACTGTAAAGCATTATTAACAGAAAGTAGGTTCATTTGCCATCCTATGTGAAGAATTTGCTATGCTTAGTTATCGGCGCAATTTGAAAAAAATGTAGATTTATGTAGATTTATTTAAATTTGTTTAAAAATAAATCTGAGTTTCTCTAAATGACACATTGCTTAAATTCTGGATCGTTTCAATTGAAGAATTATTAATAGAATTATTAAAATAATTTAACTTGCTTATTAAAAATATTGCCTAACTAAATAGCTGATTGATCTTAAACTAAGTAGCATAAAAACAAGTGTTTAATATTGTTCAAATTTAACATTATAGACAAAGGCCTGGGGCAATTATAATTTGCTATTGTAAGTCAAATTGGCGGGTCTTTCCCAGCAAGGGTTTTTATAAAGTCGGGCTTTTCGATTTCAGTATATCCCGTTGCTAAATGCAGGCTAAAAAAACCCAGTTCATGAAGCCGCCTTGCGACTTCGACACCATTTACGCTATTCGCCAGATGCACATCCACGTAAATGGAAGTATCCGGATCAATTTCAGCTGCGGCAGTTAAAAACTCGGCTTCGGTTTTAAAAAGTTTAATATTTTTGTTTTTTTCTTTCGCCAGCATTTGCCATGTCAGGTGAATTAAATCATCATCATCAATTAAAATAGCGTCGTATTTTATTTTTGGTTTTTCAATTTCTATCGGCACAAAACCCGCCATGCCTTTTGGAATAAGCTTAACCTTAAGCTTTGCGCAGCGGCTTCTGATATGGTCTTCTTCATAGCGGCTGGTAACTAAAATGGCTTGGTTTGTGCTACTCCCGTTGTTGCCGCCAAGATTCAACTCTTCAATTAAATCAAGGCCGGTCTTGTTTTGATTTAGTAGTTCGTAATCAATCAGAAATATAGTTTGCATAGTTTTTATAGATTGCAGATTTTGCTGATTGTCATTGTCATTGTCTTGCGCCTGCAAAAAATTCTTAAATTCACTACCGGAAGTAAAACTTAAAAGCTTGATGCCAAAATTTTCAAAATTCAAAGATTGCAGACGCTCCTTCCAGATTTGATGAATATATCCGGATTCACCGACTAAAAAGAAACTGGGAGTCACATTTATGCCTTTAATCTCTGGTAAATTTTGAAATATGTAGCGTAGCCAATTAGCTAAGGCGCGTCTTTGATTAAGTTTCAAACGTGCTGTATTTGTTGTTAAGTATATTGACTGTGGATTTATACTTTTATGCGTTTGGTAATCAGCCAACAAAGCATTTAATGCTTCAGGATAAGCTGAAAAACTGGCTTTATGGCAATCATTTCCATTTACTAAAATGACTTCTGTGTTTTCTACTTTAAGTCGAGCCTGACCAGAAACCCAATCCATTGGAAATTTTCCTAGAACATTAGGTTCCGCTAGGTTTTGACTTTCATCAAGTTTAATTGGCCAAAGGCGATTATGCCGCGAATTTGTAGAGATAGCTTCTCGCAATGTACCATTTAAGTTGTCTATCGTTGACTCAAAGTGAAGTCGAAATGTTTTGTCATTTAAAATTTCAATTCCAGAATATTTATTTTTTAGCCAATTAGTTTCTAAAATTTTAGCGGTACCTTTTACTTTAACACGCGCTCCTAGCGATCTAAAATAAAGGCCTCTGGCAATACCCATAGCGGCCTCTGTTGCGGTAACGGGTGAGTTATCACTCCAAGTTAAGTTTTTATTAAGCTGCCCGGTAAAGGTATTTCCATTTGGTGAAAACTCAAATTTTTCTAGAATTCCGGGTTCATCAGGATCTTCAGATATGTATGACTTAAGTAGCATTAAATAGGCCAAATCTTTACCATCTATAATTTTTCGAAAAGGATTTAAATCAATTTTATCAACGGGAATACAATAGCGCAGTGGTTTAATAATGCTTTCTATTTTTGAATGAGCAATAAATGGAAATATAACAATCAGTAAATGTAAGAATAAATATTTATACACCGGCAACCCTTTCAATTTTTATTGCGATAGATTTTGGAGATTGAATTACGGCATCAAATAAAATAAGTTCTTGTTTTAATTACGTCCAATTGATCTTTTGTGAAAAATATTTCATGCCGTCTATTCTTCTGATAACAGTAAGTCCACCATCAGATTCTTGTTTTAGAGTATAGTTGCTTTCTATGTCTACAGTGGCATCAGTTTTAACGTTTGATTCAACAGTACTCTGCCCTTGAGAAATAGCCGTTATTAATGACAACGAAATACTTACCCATATAGCTTTATTTTTCATATTATCTCCAAGTTAATATTTTAATAACAATATCAATAGCGCGTTCCTTTTTTAACCTATGCAAACATCAGACCATTAAAATAGAAAGTGATAAGTTAGTTATAAGTTAGTTATAAGTGCTCATAATTTGTCGTCACAATCCATTAACAGGCTACTTAGCAATGTTTTGATATTATATAAAAGTTTTATACATTTTTAACACCATTTTTTTGGTGTCGAATTTATAGACGATATTGAAGAAATCACTACATTTTAGACACTAAAAATAAGAGACAACGCTTTTTACCTAGCCCCACATCAAAACCAAAAAAATCTCCAGCAATAGTGTGACGACATTTGTAATTCGCGGCGGTAATGCTCAGGTGTTCTTGCATTTAAGTCATAGTAATAGGGTTCCATATTTTAGCTCCTTGTTGGTTGTTTAAAAGTCTTGGTACAAGCGTTTGTACAAAGCTTCTGTACAAATCTCCTGTACAAATCTCCTGTACAAATCTCCTATATCAATTACAGTGCCAACTTTACCAGTGCTCAGCTTCAATATATTTAATTTGGTGTCCGAAATTCCGGAATTTAAGAATTGAATTCTTAAATTTTAGAAATTTAATTTTAGTAATTTAAATTAAAATCTTCTTTTGAAAAATTTACAAAAAAAGCTATATACTAATTAATTTCATTTTAAACTCATCAGGCTGGGTAATGGTTTTTAACATTTCAAAATGCTCAGTGAATTCAGACGAACTATAAGACAACTGTTTTAGCCAATTTTTTGTTCTAGCTACAGCAAATGAAGGATTTACATAAGCTGCGCTGGCTTCAAAAAATTGCGGCAGCAGGGGTTTGATTTCATGGTAGGCAGATTTTTGTGAGGGCACAGAGTCTTTTGCTCTTGTCATAGCTTTAATTTTTTGAATAAAAAAGGATCTCTTAAAGCTCCGCGCCCAATCATATAATTTTCAGTATCAGCAATTGCGTCACACTTGTTAAAATCACTAAGATTCCAAATTTCACCATTGGTGACGATTTTAAATTTAGTTACGGATTTGATTTTTGCAATCCACTCCCAATAGGCGGGTGGTTTGTAGCCATCGGTTTTGGTGCGGCAATGCACAGTAAGCCAATCGGCTCCGGCGGCTTCAATCGCTTGCGCATTAGCAATACAGGCGGAGGGGTTGTCAAAGCCCAAGCGAATTTTGGCAGTAACGGGTGTAGAGCTGGGAACAGCATCACGCACGGCTTTTACGATATTGTAAAGACGATCAGTAAATTGCAATAAACTGGCGCCACCATCATGTCGGTTTACAGTTTTTGCAGGGCAGCCGAAATTAAGATCAATACCAAGCGCTCCGAGCTCATAGGCGCGCACGGCATTAGCCACTAACGGCGTTACTTTACCGCCAAGTAGCTGCACAAAAACAGGAACACCGCTGCGGGTTTTGGAATTGGTCAGAAGTTCGGGACAATTTTTATAAAATAGAGCATCTGAATGTAAATTGTCGGTAACTCTTAAGAATTCAGTGGTGCACTGATCAATGCCGCCGATTTCTGTTAGTAAGTCGCGCATGGCCCAGTCGGTTACGCCCTCCATTGGGGCAAGAAAAAGCTTGAGCGTTAAGTCTGTTCTCATTTTAAACCGAGTTGATATATATATTCAAAATCAGTTGACGAAACCGGTTGTACCGATAGCCGCGAACCTTTTTGTACCACCATCATGCCAGATAAATTTTTATCATTTTTAATAATTTCCAGCGATATAAAATTATTAAATTTATTTTTAAATTTAACTTCGGTGCAGAACCAAATGGGTTTAGTAAGCGTGGCTTTAGAGTCGTAATACTCTGATTTTTTATCAAACTGCGTGGGGTCGGGCACAGCGGTTTTGTAGACTGTCGCAAGGCCGGCCACTCCTGAGGGTTTCGAGTTTGAATGATAAAACAAAACAGCATCGTTAACTTGCATTTCTTTCATAAAATTACGAGCCTGATAATTACGAACGCCCTCCCAAAGAGTGGTCTTGTTTTTCTTAAGATCATCTATTGAAAATACTTCGGGCTCGGTTTTCATTAGCCAGAATTTAGAGTTTTTGATTTTTTGATTTAAATTGTTATTTATACTGTTATTTAAGTTCAATGTAGCCTTTCAACTGAGAAGTTGTTATAAACTTAGTATGAAATCAGCAAAAAATAAAGCTCAGAATGACTACACTCTAATCACTGGCGCCTCTTCAGGAATTGGCGAAGCCGCCGCGCGAGAATTGGCTAAAAATAAGCAATGTCTGATTTTAACAGCAAGGCGTATGGAGCGCTTAAAAAAACTTCAAAGGCAATGTATTGAGTTAGGTGCAAAAAATATTTTTATCTATAAGCTAGACGTACAAAACAAAAAAGAAATTGCTAGTCTTGTGGCTGAAATTAAAAAGAAAAAAATAAAAATTAAAGTGCTGATTAACTGTGCGGGTTTAGCAAAGGGCACTGAACTTTTTCAAAACTCGCAATCCATCCATAACGAAGAAATGCTTGATACCAATGTCAAAGCATTGCTGAATATAACGCGCGAGCTACTGCCGAGTTTAATTCAGAATAAGGGTCACATTGTAAATATAGGTTCGGTGGCGGGACGTCTAGTTTATGAGGGCGGCACTGTGTATTGCGCAACTAAATTCGCAGTGCGGGCCATTAGCGAGGGCTTACGTATGGATTTAAAAGGCACAGGAGTGCGAGTTACCAATATTGAGCCGGGAATGGTTCATACTGAATTTTCTTTGGTTCGCTTAGGAAACCAGCAAAATGCAGAGGCTGTTTATAGAGATATGATGCCGCTATCGGCTATAGATATTGCCAATAGCATTTTGTGGTGTTTGAGTCAGCCACCTCATGTTAACATTAGCGAACTTGTCATCTATCCAACTGATCAGGCAAGCGTGGGCCAAGTTGTTCGTGGTGAAAAAAGTATTAAGTACTTAAGGTAGGAAAATATAATGTCTGAAAATTTCAGAATCGAAAATGACACGATGGGTGAAATTAAAGTTCCGGCGGCGGCACTTTGGGGGGCTCAAACTCAGAGATCTGCTGAAAATTTTAAAATCGGCGGAGATAAATTTCCGCGAGAAATGATTAGGGCCTTGGGCGTATTAAAAAAATGTGCGGCTCTGATAAATGCAGATCTGGGTTTGCTCGACAAAAAAAAAGCTGGGTTTATTGTTAAGGCTGCTGATGAAGTTATTTCTGGAGAGCTGGATCATCATTTTCCTTTGGTGGTTTGGCAAACGGGCTCAGGTACGCAAACGAATATGAATGCCAATGAGGTTATTGCAAATCGTGCCATGACCATGCAAAACTTGGTGCTGCCTAATAAAGAAATTCACCCCAATGATGATGTGAATAAAGGGCAAAGCTCTAATGACGCCTTTCCAGCAGCCATGCATATCGCTGTGGCAGAGCGTATTCATAGTCGTCTTATACCTATGCTTGAAAAACTTCATCACGCACTTGAAGCCAAAGTTCAAGAGTTTAAAACTATTGTAAAAATTGGCAGAACCCACTTAATGGACGCGACACCTTTAACTTTAGGGCAAGAGTTTTCGGGCTATGCGACACAGCTTAAAAACTCTGTTCAACGTGTTAAAAATATACGGACACACTTGCATCAACTGGCATTGGGTGGCACGGCGGTTGGCACGGGCTTGAACACACATAAAGATTTTGCGGTAAAAGTAGCGGCAAGTATAGCTATTGAAACAAAAATTCCGTTTGTCACCGCCCCTAATAAATTTGAAGCTTTGGCCGCGCACGATGCCTTAGTTGAGGTTCATGGGGCCTTAAAAACGATAGCGGTTTCGTTAATGAAAATTGCTAGTGACATTCGATTGCTAGGCAGCGGTCCTCGCTGTGGTTTTGCAGAATTAAATTTACCGGAGAATGAACCGGGCTCTTCGATTATGCCAGGTAAAGTGAACCCGACCCAATCTGAGGCCATGACCATGGTTTGTGCGCAGGTGCTGGGTAATGATGTAGCAGTGAATATTGGTGGGGCCACTGGTCACTTTGAATTAAATGTTTTTAAACCGGTTATCGTCTTTAATTGTTTGAATTCTATTCGCTTAATTTCAGATGCCTGCGAAAGTTTTACCGATAACTGTGTCGTTGGTATTACTGCGAACAAACAACAAATAAAAAAACACTTAGACAACTCTTTAATGCTGGTCACCGCACTCAATCCGATTATCGGATATGATAACGCCGCAAAAATTGCCAAGGCCGCGCACAAAAATGGTACAACACTCAAAGAAGAAGCCGTAAAATCAGGTTTATTAACTGCTGATAAATTTGATGAAGTGGTTAGGCCCGAGACTATGACGGGGCCGCTAAATTAATGAGAGTGTCTATTAACCCACTTTTACTTAAATCAGAATGGATGCACACGGGGGATGTGCGACCTTATGTTTTTGTGCGGCCTGAAAATAAAATTGAACAACCAGGGACAAAGCATAAGCTAGACTGGTTTCAGTTTGAGCCGATTTATAAGAACCCACTTGATTTAAAAGAATTAGCATTTGCCGAAGCTATTTATCAGATGGAGTGGAAGTCCTTTGGTAAGCAAGATTTAGCTATTCCGCGCTGGGTGTTTTATGATTGCGCGGCGATGCCCGGTTTTGTTGCGGGTTTTGCCGGCCGTACTGAAAAAATGCCAAAGAAAATATTAGAACTTTTAAATTACTCTACAGAAAATGAATGGTGTCCACTTTCCTTATTTATTATTATTCCCACCATGCATAAAAATGAGTGGGTGGCTTATGATCTGTGCTCGGTGAATTCATTACTTTTAAAGTCTGAACAGTATTATGGTTTAGGCTTTCTTTCTAAGGCTTTTGCGCTTTGGTATGCCAATGTCAATCAGTGTTCGGGCATGACTCAATGGGGAAGCCCTTCTTTAAAATTACATTCTAACTACGGTCACTTAGAAGTGATTGGTGCCTATGCGCCCTTGCACACGCATGCTAAAACCATGACCTATCGCTGTGAAGTGAATACAGATTGTTGGGAAAAATTTTTCACCCACGAGCAAGACTTGGCTTTTTTGGAAAAATTTGCTCCTACGGATTTATATATAGAACCCGAAAACGAAGCCGCCATGATCAGAATACAAAATAAAATACAAAATAATGAAGGTCCGTTTTATCTAAGTGCCAGTGAAATTGCGCATAAAGGTTTAAAAGACAATTTAACAATTTACAAACCCAAACAAGGATAGCTTATGTCAGAATTAGCATTACCGCCGGTCGCAAAATCTTTTTTCACTTTTTGTAAAAAGTGCAACGCTGATCGCTATCATAAAGTGATCACACATACCTCCGCAACATCAGCAAAAATCGAATGCGAAGTTTGCCACAGTAAAAAGGCCTACTCGCTACCAAAGGCGGGCACTGCCAGGAAGGCTCCGGTCAAAAAAGGTGTTGTTAAAAAAACGGGACGTAGAACTTCACATGCAGATGAGTATAGTCAATTGATGATGAATCGCGGAACTGAGGCCGGTACGCCTTTTAGCATTCGCACAAAATTCACATTAAATCAAAAAATTGATCATCCTAAATTCGGTGCGGGTTTTGTAAAAGCCGTATTAATCGACCGGATGGATGTGATGTTTCAAGATGAATTAAAAACCTTAATTCACAACAAAACGTAAGTTCAAGTTTTTAATTGAATAGCTATGGATTGGTATAAGAACCTCAACCCTGAGCAATGTGCAGCGGTGGCGCATAACTACGGACCCCTGCTTATTCTTGCCGGCGCGGGTTCGGGTAAGACCACTGTTTTAGTTTCTAGAACCGGTCGCATAATTGCTGAAAAGGTGGCGGCAAGCTCGCAAATTTGTGTGCTAACCTTTACTAATAAAGCCGCCAAAGAACTTAAGCACCGCGTGCAGCTTAAAATCGGCGTTAAAGCTAAAGGTCTGTGGGCCGGAACTTTTCACTCGTTCGGTTTGCAATTGCTCAGAAAAAACTACAAGCTTATTGGTCTTTCAGCCAGCTTCGGAGTGCTTGACCAAAATGATACGAGCTCCTTAATTAAAGAGCTTATAAAAGAAGTCAAAAACTCCACCAAAGAAAAATTTGATGCAGACAAATTAGCAAATTTAATAAACTTAATTAGGGCAAAAAAAAAAGCACCAGTGGGAGTGCTAGACGAATATCATGAATTAGCAGAAGTGTTAGCACCTAAGTACGAAAAAAAATTAAAATCATTAGGAGTAACAGATTTTGAAGGTTTGTTGCTGGAGCCTTTAAGGCTTTTTAAAAACCACCCGGAGGTGCTCAGTCGTGTGCAAAATAATTTTTCACAAATTATGGTGGATGAATTTCAGGACACCAATTTAGAGCAAATGAAATTGATTGAAGCGCTCTCACAATCACACAAGAACTTAACGGTGGTGGGTGATGATGATCAGTCGATTTACGGTTGGCGCGGGGCGGAGATTAGTAATATATTAAATTTTCCACATAATTATGAAAAAGAAAAATGCGCCGTGGTGAAATTGGAAAAAAATTACCGGTCAGTCTCTGGTATTTTAGATCTTGGTAATGCCGTGATTTCTAAAAATGCTAAACGTCATGGTAAAATTTTAAAATCCACCAAATTTGATGATATTAATGAAAAGCCTGAAGTTTTTGTGCTTGAAAATGAAGATGAAGAAGCTGAATTTGTAATACGTGAAATTCAGAATTTTAAATCTCAGGAATATCAGTTTGCCGATATTGCAATTTTGTATCGCTCGAATACTCAAGGCGGTTTTATTGAATCGGCACTAAGACGGGCGCAAATTCCCTACGCTATTTCGGGCGGCACTTCTATTTTTGACCGCAAAGAAGCTAAAGATTGGCTCTCTTACATTAAGCAGTCGGTCTGGCCCGATGAAGTCAGTCTTAGGCGCATTATAAATACCCCGCCTCGGGGAATAGGCGAGACCACGCTTGATAAACTCACTGATTATGCAGAAAAAAATAATTGTGATTTTTTTGAAGCCTGCCAAAAATGGCAAGAAGCCGGCGTGCCAATAAAAACAGGTGAGACTATTGGCGAACTTTTAAAATGGCTGTGGGTTTTTCCGCAGCGGTTACTAGAAGATGAATCTATAGGCCAAAGTATTTCAGAGCGTTTTATTTTTTTAGTGCGCGAGAGTGGCTACTGCGATTACCTTTCGCAGCAAGCTACCGAGGGCAATATGTTTGAAAAAAAATGGCAAGTGGTCGAAATAGTCGGACGCATTTTAGAATCTTTTGTTAATAAGCGTGAAGCCACGCTGCCAGTACTTAAAGATTTTATTGATGCCATGATGCTACGCGATGACCCCAATGAAGACAAAGAAAAAAATCCCGAAAAAAAACCAGTTCAGCTGATGACCATACACGCCTCAAAAGGCTTAGAATTTCCCATTGTGTTGCTTGCCGGGGTTGAAGAAGATCTGCTGCCGCACAAGCGCCTCGGCGGCGACATTGACGAAGAACGTAGGCTTTTTTACGTTGGAATTACCCGCGCCCAAAAAAAATTAATTTTAAGCTACTGTCGCAGCCGAAAAAAAATGGGCCAGATCAAGCCGGCTTTTGCCTCTAGATTTTTAACCGATTGCAATAAAGATTTATATAATTTTTACGAGCACGGCGCAAGGCCCGTTACAGGGGTAGCGCGCGATAATTTAGTCGGAGATTTTTTGAAAAAGCTAGGGAAGAAGTAAAAATCTTTAAATGAGGCCCGCGCGTGTGTAATAATTTAAATTCTGATGTAATCAAGTATTCAGGTTTTATCTAAGCTAGTAAAATAAGTTTCAAAACTATGCTTCGCTTCAAAGGTGTAAGCTTTGTTCTGAAAATTAAATACTAGTTTTTCTGCATGCAGTTGCATACGCTTAACACTGTAAAGTTTTGCAATATTGTCGTTATATTTTTTATCGCCGTATCTGGCGTCGCCAACAATAGCGTGTTTGGCAATGCCTGCGTGTTTTCGTATTTGGTGTTGGCGTCCGGTTAAAAGCTCAATGTAGATTTCGGTAAAAAATTTATTGGTGCGTAGCACTTGAACTTTTGTCTGGGCTTCTTGCCTGTTGCTACTGATGCCTTTGGGGTTTTGCCGACCTTCGGCCTTGTCGGTAATTGGCCAGGACCAAAGCAGATTTTTTTCGGGCTTTTCCCAGCTTCCGCGAAGTAGGGCGCGATAGAATTTTTGACCTTTATCTAGGGCTTCTGCTAGCAATTCGTGATAGTCAGGAGATTTGGCAATAAGCATAAGGCCCGAGGTCTCTTGGTCGAGTCTATTTACAAAATGCACGGGTTTGCTGGACTTTTTAAGGTATTCAATAACAGAAGGGCTTTGGTTGTGCACGCTATAGCCTTCGGGTTTAAGTAAAATTATGAAAAATTTATTTTCCTCAAGTATTTTTATCATGTTAGAATAATTACACAGAGGTTAAAATGATTCAAGTGAATGAAAATAATAATGACAATACAGAAAAATCAGCAGAAAAGCCTACGGAAAAAGTAGCAACAGAAGGGAAGCACGAAGCGGACTTAGCCAAAGCCCAAGTTGAAAACCTTAAAAATAAAATCATCAAATGAACCGTGAGCAAAGAATATTAGAGGCCATGAAGCAGCTAAGTCCGGTTAAAATTCAATTAATCAATGATAGCCAAAAACACGCAGGCCATGCTCAGCACCTTGGCAGCGCTGGTTTTACTGGCGAAACCCATTATAAATTAATTATTGTAAGTCCATTATTTGAAGCACAGTCGCGTATTGATCGCCAGCGAATGGTGATGAACTTATTAAAAGTTGAATTTAATTCGGGGCTGCATGCGCTGGAGATTAAGGCCAGTTCTCCCAGCGAGGCATGACCTAACATCCCGCTAAGATAGTTGTTTAACAATTTTAGCGGGATGTTGACATATGAAAAATACAAACTCCCCACCTAAATGTGCCTAGGGAGTTTCGGAATCAGGAAAATCGGTAAGCCTGATTTACAGTTTTTTGACTTCGCAGCCTGTTGCTCATTAATGTGTGCTGTGTTACGCTTAGTTTTTAAAAAATTCAAGATTTATTCAGAAAATAAGAGGTTTTATGTCTCAAGATATTATCTATACAATGAAGGGTGTTTCTAAAGTTTACCCGCCCAATCGCTATGTTTTAAAAAATATTTATTTAAGTTATTTTTATGGTGCCAAAATTGGCGTGCTCGGTTTAAATGGTTCGGGCAAATCTTCATTGCTAAAAATTATGGCGGGGGTCGACACTGAATTTTTAGGTGAGGCCTTCCCTGCTAAAAAAATGAGAGTGGGCTACCTTGAGCAAGAGCCACTATTAAATGATGCTTTAAGCGTACGCGATAATATTTTTTCGCAAATGGGTGATCTACCTAAATTAATGAAAGATTACAATGCCATCAACGAGAAATTTTCTGATCCAGATTTAGACCCCGATGTAATGAATAAGATGATTGAAAAACAGGGCGAGCTTCAAGAAAAAATTGAAGCCTTGGGTGGTTGGGAAGTAGATCAAAAAATTGAATTGGTAATTGATGCACTAAGATGTCCAGATGGCGAATCCGCAGTGGCCCACCTATCTGGGGGTGAAAAACGCAGGGTGGCCTTAGCACGCTTAATAATGAGTAATCCTGATATTTTGTTACTTGATGAACCTACAAATCACTTAGATGCAGAGTCTGTTGGCTGGCTCGAGCAGTATTTGTCTAAATTTCCAGGCACCGTTATTGCCGTTACTCATGATCGGTATTTTTTAGACAATGTGGCGGGCTGGATTTTAGAACTTGATCGCGGGGAAGGTATTCCGTGGAAGGGTAATTACACCTCTTGGCTTGAACAAAAAGATAAACGTATGTTAAGTGAACAAAAAGAAAATTCTAAAAAAGCTAAAACAATTGAACGTGAATTAGAATGGATCAGGCAGGGCGCTAGGGCCCGTCAGTCAAAATCAAAAGCCCGAATTGATGCTTACGAAACTTTATTAAAAGAACCTTCAGTTGAAAAGCTGCAAGAAATGACTATTTATATTCCACCGGGTCCACGTTTAGGTAATGTGGTGATTGCGGCCCAGGGTGTGACAAAGGCATTTGATAAAAAGTTATTACTAGATAGCGTTGATTTTGACATTCCAAAAGGGGCTATTGTTGGAGTTATCGGGCCAAACGGGGTAGGTAAATCAACGCTGTTTCGAATGATTACGGGTAAAGACAAACCCGATAGTGGAAGCTTTAAAGTAGGTGAAAGCGTAAAAATTGCATATGTTGATCAAACGCGTGAAACCTTAGATGCTAATAAATCGATTTATGAAGAGCTTTCCGGCGGGCAAGATGTTATTCAACTAGGCGGACGCGAGATCAATGCTCGGCAATATGTCAGCTGGTTTAATTTTTCAGGCACTGACCAGCAGAAAAAAGTAGGAACGCTTTCCGGCGGCGAGCGAAACCGCGTGAATTTAGCTAAGATTTTAAAAGAGGGCGCTAATTTATTATTATTAGATGAGCCGACTAATGATTTAGATGTGAACACCATGCGCGCACTGGAAGAGGCGCTTTTAGAATTTGGCGGGTCGGCCATTGTGATTTCGCATGACCGCTGGTTTTTAGATCGCGTTTGTACGCACACTATGGCCTTTGAGGGAGATTCTAAAATTTTCTTTTATCCGGGAAGTTTCAGTGAATACGAAGCCGACCGTAAAAAACGCATGGGAGAAGATTCTACCCCCAAGCGTGTGCGCTTTAGAATGCTGAACTAAAGTAGTGAAACTTAAAAAGCTAGAGGCCGCCTACATTCAATAAGTAAGTGTCACCTTCTAGGGTGCCTTCCATATCTGATAAAATTTTCATCCATGTTACATCTTTGCTTTCAGGGGAGAAAAGGTGATCCAAAAAGGCAAAGAGCACGCCCGTAGAAGTGTGAAAGTAGCTGGAAAGTCCGTTAGAAATAATATCGATTTTGGCTTTGGTTTTTTCAACCGCAAAATGTTCCAAATAATAAGAATAACTAGAGCAGGAATCAAAAAAGAAAATTTGTTTTTTCTTGGTATTAAAAATAAATTTTCCAGATTTTTCTTCTAATGAGGGAATATCTAAATTGGCTCCTAGGCCCGAATGGCCACCGTAAACAATGACATCGGCGTTTTCAACTGCTTCTTTAAAAAATTTTGCAAAAACGTTTGAACGGGTTTCTATACTGGTATCAACTAACAAATGCTGAACTTCAACATTTATAGTCTTACCGTTATCTAGCGGAATACTTTTAGTGTAAAGGTTCAAGGGTTTTGTGGTGTTGGTGCGTTGTTTGCGACTAATACTAAAACCCTGATCAATAAAGGAATTGCGAATTTCTTTAAAGTTTTCGTATCCAGGGTCTTTTTTATCTAAGGCATTTTCTGCATAGCCACTAATAATATAGACCGAAAATAAATTTCCATTGCCGTTGTCTCCGCGCAGCAGGGGTAGCTTCGGTGTCAGCTCTATTTTTTTATATTCGGCAGTGGTAATTTTCAGATTTACCGCGGTAGCCATAGGCTCCTTACTTAAATAGTCACAACCTTTACGGAAAGGGTCGTAGAAATACCAAAAATCGCCAAATCCATTATAATGTTCGTCGGTGCATTTGGTATTGTAAATTTCATAAGGGTTTGTGGGCAGCGGCAAAACGAGGGCACCGCTTGCCAGTAGTTTTTTTGCCGCGATTTTATTTAAGAGCATTTTTCCGGCATTAGAGTATTTAATTGTAATTAAACCATTAGCAACCTCAGAAGAAAGTATTTTTATTTTCATTTGGGTTCTTGGTCCACCTAGGCCGCCAGTAACTGCATTTCGACTGATATATTTTGAAATCATACTAGGTGATGCAAAAATACCGAAAATATGCGAGGCATGAAATTCTGCTAGGGCCACGCTTGAACCTTGTTCGTTTTCTTCAGGAGCTTGAAAGATGGTGGTGTAACTGAAGTTAACTTCTGTTACTGAGGGGCCAAGAACCTGAGCTTGAATTAAAAATGGGGCAATTATAAATGTAAAAAAAATCGTCAGTCTTATAGTAAATAGTGCCTGAATCATAAAGTCCTTTTGTAAGATCGTTCTTATAAGCAATTTAAAAACATATCAAAAAAATTGCCAGAAGTTGTATCGTTTTGATACGCTTATTTTTTTTACATAATTAAAAAGTTCGACAACTGATTAAGTTTATAGAGCAATCTGGCCGAATAGATCAACTAGATTACAGATTTTGAAGTTGGAATCAATATTGCTTATATTTAATTCAGTGAAGCAATATAAATAATACATTATCCGGGGGGATGATTATATGAAAAAAAGTTTAAAAATGGCCATGTTAATAAGTGCTTTAAGTTTACCTGTTATGGTTTTATTCCAAAATTGCGGGCAGAAGCTTCAAAATTTTACGCAGACAGGCTTAGCCTTAAAAAGTGAGGTTCCGGACGCTATTGACACCAATCTGCTGCCAGAATCTCCGCCGGATGAACCCGTGGCGCTAGTACCCTCTAAAGAGGATTCTAATCAAGACGAGAGCCCTGAATCTGAAGAGAGCCCTGATTCAGCGAGTATTAAGCCACCAGAGCCACCAGCACCACCAGCACCTAGTACAGATCAGCTTGTTGAGAGAGCTATTGATGATTGTAAAAATAAAGAAAGTGGTAATAGTCGTGATGAAGATGGTTTGGAGCGACGAATATTATCTAGTGATGATTTTGGCGGCAGTACCCAAGTTGATTTAATTGAAGATTTTGAAGGTGAGCTAATATTAGATGGTTTGGATGTTAAGGAAATAAAAAATTGCAAAGGAAAAATAATTTTAATTAATTCCAAAGCGGATAAAGTTAGTTCACATGAGGGCCAGTTGATAGTGGGGCCTAATTCTGAGGCAAAAGTAGAAGATTCAGAAAACGAGACTGAAATTAAGATTAAGAGAAATGCAAGTGGAAGCAAAGAGAGCAAAGATAAAGACGAAGATAAAGATAAAGACGAAAGCAAAGATAAAGACGAAAGCAAAGTTAAAGACGAAGATAAAGACGAAGATAAAGATAAAGATTAAGTGATAATTCGGCTATGTTTTTGTTGCCGAATATTAAACGATTTAACCACAGTTAGTAGCTGTGGTTTTTTATTTGGTTTTTCATTTGTTCGGTGTTTAAGAAAAGGGGGAAGATCGCGGCGCTTAACTCCATTACAGTAGTCTTTTTCAATAATTTCTCGAGACAACGTCTCACTGACTCCGCACAATTGCATATAACTCCAGACTTTCTCAACTATGCGAATCAAAAAAAGTCTATACG
>Ga0105164_10000080_pt1 | contig 66886 bp, 61 predicted proteins | sample VDWuncwatermetaG_FD_89674 | JGI IMG/M metagenome (GOLD analysis project Ga0105164, IMG submission 89674) | Wastewater microbial communities from Netherlands to study Microbial Dark Matter (Phase II) - VDW unchlorinated drinking water | ecosystem: Environmental > Aquatic > Freshwater > Drinking...
CAAATGACCTCGAGGTTCGCACCGCCATTGTGGTACCCAGCATTAGTATATTTTCGGCGGTGTGGAATGATTAATGCGGTGTTGGGATGCGGCGAACGAGGGCAATATTGGCGACTACATGATCGAGCTGCCTGCCGGCGCTATCCCGGCCAGCAATTGATTTCTGCATAATCAGCTTTGCCCCGCGTGTTTTCAGGTGAGCTTCCCATTTATGGCGCTTCAAATGCCTTAACATGGTTCCAATAAAGTTTTATTGATAGGCTGACTTGTCCCCTATATCGTAATGTATTGGCATAAATACCTTTCTTGCAGTAAAAAGGATAAACATCACTGCAATAAAGAAAATCCAGTTTGATGCAGACTTTATTGTCATGGCTCCTGTGGAAAGGAACAAAAGATAAAGGGGCATGATTAAGGCAAGGAGATAGCCTTCCATTAATTTAAAACAGAATGCCTCTTTTGCTGTAATAAAACCGAGACTGCCTGCTAAGGGAATCAGGAGCAGGGGGCTATAGGTTTTATTAATCAAAACCCAATAAATATCCCCCTTCCCAATTACAAAAAGCATTATCAATGAAATTAAAGAGACATAATATACTCTTTTAAGAAACTTGTGAAACTTGCCAATATAAAGATGTATAAAGAAAACACTTGTGCCAACAGATGCATAAAGCAGGATTAATATGATATTTACCTTAATATTGATTGCTGCATCAACTTGATAATACGGCGCATTGAACAGCATGTAGGCAATAACAGCAATCAATATGGTTGATATGACAATGCCTGCCCTGTAAAGCACTACAGAAACCTTATCCTTTTTTGTAAGAGGCTGAAAAAAATCCTTTTCTCCCATTTTTTCTCCTAAATAATCTTAACTCCCGAGTTCGCACTGACATTTCTGTGCCGCAAAAATACTACTTAAATATTTCACTGAAAAACTGCCTCATATCTTCCCATGAGCGCTTGTCTGCCTTTTCATTATATGCAGCGCCTTTGGAATTGTCGTTTCCAGAGTCAGGGTTTGTAAAGCTGTGTACCGCGCCGCCGTAAATCACCATGTGCCAGTCAACACCTGCCTTTCGCATCTCGTCCTGAAACGCTGCAACCTGCTCTGCCGGGACAAATGGGTCATCTCCGCCATGCAATGCCAATACCTTGCCTTTTATATTCTTTGCATCATTAGGATTTAGTGAATCAAGCCCGCCATGAAAACTTACAATACCTGCCACATCTGCGCCGCTTCTGCCAAGCTCTAATACAGTAGTGCCTCCAAAGCAGTAGCCTATGGCAGCAGTGCGCTTGGTATCAGCAAGTTTATGGTTTTTTAAGACATCAAGTCCTGCATTGACTCTGGCGCGCATAAGCTGGCGGTCTGTCTTGTATTTTTTAGACTCTGCTGCTGCCTCATCGCTGTTCTTTGGCCGCACTCCCTTTCCATAAATATCAGCAGCAAATGCAACATAGCCGAGCCTTGCAAGCTGCTCTGCGCGCTTTTTGACATAGGGATTAACTCCCATCCACTCATGTACTATTAAAACACCGGGTCTTTTACCCTTCACTGCATCATCATAAGCAAGATAACCCTCCAGCACGGCATCTCCCTGCTTGTATTCTACTACTTCTGTGCGTAATTCTGCGTGCACATTAACTGCAAAAAATAGAACTGCAATTATTGAAACTAAGCATTTCATAACAGCCTCCTTTGTAAGAATTAATAAGTTTAAACAATGGTAGCATATATGTTATAATTCTTCAATTTAGTAATGAGAATATAAAATGAAAAGGTTATTAAAAATAATATCGCTGATACTTGCCTCATTTTTTCTGCTTACTATCGCAGGACTTATTATACTCCCTTATGTTATAAACCTCAATAAATATAAAGAGATGGCTGTCAAGGAATTGGAAAGGTCTTTAAATAGGGAGGTTTCTATTGAGGATATAAAAGTTACCGTATTAACTGGCATTGGTGTAGAGCTTAAGAACATAAAAGTAAAAAACCACCCTGCATTTTCAAAAGGTGATTTACTCGCTCTTGATGGCATAAGGTTCAGAATAAAGCTGCTGCCGCTCATAAAAGGCAGGATAGAGTTTAATAAGGTCATCATCAATAAACCCAATCTTCTTTTAGAGAAAAATAAAAAGGGGGACTGGAATTTTTCTAATATATCAGAAAAGGATAAATTAGAAAAGCCTGCTCCAAAAACACTGAACAAGGATGATAAGGGTTCTTTTGACCTGCTTGCCGCCCTCCTGATTTCAGATTTGGAAATTAAAAACGGGAGCGCCAAAGTAAATGATATTAAGATAAAGGACATAAATATAAAGTTGAAGGATATATCTATTGGAAGCCCAATAAAGATAGATGCCTCATGGAGCATTGACAGTTCAATACCAACAAAGATGAAAATGGACGGCACATTGGGCCCTGTAACCGCTTTTGATATAAAGGAGATGCCTGTAAATGCAAGCCTTAAAATCAAGGATATTGACCTCTCATCGTATCAATCTTTTTTAGGGCTGCCACAGGATAATAAGTTATCTGGCAAGGGCTATTCAGAGATAAAGATTAAAGGAAAGATTGGAGACTTGTTGGCCTCTGGAAAGGTTGAGCTAAATAGTTTTGTATTTGACTATAAAACTGGCCGCATACGATTGGCAGATTTAAAGACGCCGGTTGATATAAAAAAAGGGGTAATTAGCGTAAATGAGCTTAAGTTCAGGTTATATGAAGGCACATCAAAGGATAATATCCGTATTGATATAAATGCAAAGGAGCTGCAGACAAAAACTAAATTACATTTAGAGGCTGTTCAGACAGGGCAGCTTTTAAAAGATATTGCCCTTTCAAAAGTGAGCATTTCAGGGCCATTGTTATTTGATGCGGACATAGTAATGCATCTTAAGGACAAAGAGACTGCAATAGCAAAGGCAGATGGCAAAGGCTATTTTATAATCAAAAATGGAAGGATATCTGACCTTGAGATAGTAGATAAAATAATTGAGCTTGGATATCTTGCAGGTTCAAAGCCTCGCAAGATTGGCAAGGTTACTGAATTTGATGAGCTGTCTGGTCACTTTCGCATAGAGCAGGGTTATATAAAGACAGAAGATCTGAAGCTTACAGGCAAAGACCTCTTTGTTTCTGCAAAGGGTTATTATGGACTGTTAAATAATGAGCTGAATTTTGATGTGGCTGCAAAGATGGAGGAGAACAATTTGGAATTCAAGATTACCGGCACAACAGATAAGCCAAGGTATGTTTTAAAGACAAAGAGGATACAGCAGAACATAATTAAGGGTATTATTAAAAAAGGCGGGAAAAAAGGGAAGCTTGATGAAAAGGATGTAAGGGATATTTTGAAAGATGTTTTAAAGTAATTTTATATTTTTATTTTTTCATATTCTGGATAAAGGATGTTCTCCTCTTTTCGTATCCTTAGCTCAAGGAGACCTAAAAGCCTTCCAAAATCCACAGCAAAATCTAACTCTAAATGAGAATTACCCTGAGAATATTTATCAAAGAATCCAAAGGCAGCCTTTGCTATTCCGTCCATATCTTTTGTAAACATATCAAGAATGAGCCTTAAATTGTCATCCCCCTCCGCCGCCTTTTTTAAAACAGGATACAGCTCCGCATCTTCCTTCTTTACATGCGAGAGAAGGCCTGTTCTTGCAGAGGATAGAATTTTCTGCCTCTCCTTTGAGCTATCAACTTTAATAACTTTATTTAATATATTCACCATCACAGCGTGTTCACTTTTCAGATCCTCAATTAATTTAGCCATCTTCCTCTCCCCGCCTGTTTTTATGTTACGCCAGTATAGTAAAAAAAGCATATCATAGAAACTGTAATTCTTCAATTATAAACTTAAAAATAGTTATGATTTAATTTTTATACTTGCTTAAGTATTCCTGTGCTATAATTAAAAAAGATTTAGAAATTTTGGGGCGCTTCTAAATATTTGAAGAAGCGCAGATAATCTAATATGAGAATAAACAAGAAGCTTTTTTACGGAATTATAATTTTAATAATAATTGTCATTGCAGCAGTTATTATTAAGTTTATCCTTGTATCTGAAAAGACCAGAATATTAAAGGTTATCAATGAAGGCAGGGCTGCTGTTGAGGCAGAGGATGTTGAAAAATGCATGTCCCATGTCTCGCTTCAATATTCTGATGACTATGGCTTAAAATATTTGATTGTAAAGAGGATATTAATAGATGTCTTTAAGGAGTTTGACGGTTTTAAGGTTCTGCTTGATAATATTGAGATAGAAGTGAATAAAAAGGAGAACACTGCTGTAGCCACCCTTGACCTTAGGATTATTGTAACACTGCACAACCAGCCGGGTTATCTTGTTGGTTCAACTGACAGCCCTGCCAAGATTAAGATGTATTTTATAAAGGAGAGGCTGAAGTGGCAGGTGGTTAAGGTTTTCGGCATCAGAATGCCTAATTTGTAAGAGGAAAACATAATGTAGGGGCGGCTCTTGCAGCCGCCCCTATTGCCGTAAATGGCAACATAAGGTTGCCCATACATTTAGAATCTGATTTTTAAATTAACCCCTGTTGCCCAGTCAGTGCCGAGTTTTAGCTCAGCGCCTGCTGAAAGACTTTCGGTAAAGGCAAAGTTTGCGCCAACTATTCCAAATATATCTGCCTTTCCCTCTGCAACATAAGAGCCGTTTGTGTAGGTTATCTCTGGTCCGCCATAAGGGGTAATCTTAAATTTATCAACATCAAAGGTCTTGCTTACCAATGCAGCAAAATCAAATTCATGAAGCGACTGTGAATCTATTAGATGAGCAGTATAGCCGCCTAAAATAGCAATATCAATTGGAATGTTCTTGGTTTCTTTAATTATCTGATATTTTAATTCAAAACCGAGAAGAACTCCAATGTCATCACCACCGCTGTCCTTATCAACTGAAAGAACACCTGCCTTTCCCTCAATCTCTAATAAATAGCCAAGTCCGTATCTGAGATAAGGGTATAAATATGCATACTTATAATCATAATCTCCATCACTGCCATATCCTGCGGATATGCCTGATTCCATCTGTCCCTGATTCAGGCTCTGGGCAGTTGTAAACCTGTTATACATTGCAGATGCCGGATGAGCTGAAACAACAAAAATTAAGAAGCACAATAAGAATAGCAACCTTTTCATTAACGACCTCCTTTTAAAATTGATTTTTATTCCACCATGAATATAAATCATCTTTTGAATAATATGTCAAGTAAATTTGTGTATGCAAAAAAAACAGGAGCGCTTGACACGCTCCTGTATAGTTAGGGAGGATGGAACTACACTCATGCAAATAAAACTAAATTCCTGCTACCTTTTTAAGACTTGCCTCACACTCCTTGTGAGAAGCAAAATAATCTTCTTTAATTGAATTAAACTTTAGGGCCCCTGCGATAGTAGTTAACTTGACGCTATTTCCTGATTTTTCTGAGCCAATCCCTTCTGATTCCATGCCCTCTTTTAACATGGTAACACATGATACTGGTAATATTATTTGTATCATTTGCCCAGCTCCTTTCTTTCCTCTGTTACTATGATTATGCATTTATTATGCCAAGCGCTATTCCAGTCTTGTGTTCACGGTAACCCATTGAATTATTAGAATATTGTCGCAAAGATGTTTTATGGTGAATATCTTGTGGATAGATTAATATGTCTGAAATTGCCTACATTAATTTTCAAAATTGTGCAGTTTCTATTACAGTTCCTTAAATTCCCTCGGATTGATCCTAAATTTTCTGATTAGATTATAAAAGTCTGTGCGGTGTTTTCCTGCCATCTTTGCGGCATTGGTGACATTACCCTTGTTTATCTTTAGTGTCAGGACAACATACTCCCTTTCAAAGTCCTCTTTTGCCTTTCTATACGGCTTGAACTGTTCATTGCCTCCTGCAGACGGAAGAAGGATATCGTCTTCAATAATCTTAGACTTTGCTGCCATTACAACAGCCTGTTCAATCCTGTTTTCCAATTCCCTTACATTTCCAGGCCAGTTGTAGGACATCAGCTTTTGTATTGCGCTTGGCGTAAAACCCTTTATATCCTTGTTCATCTCTTTGCAATATTTTTTCAGAAAATAATCTGCGAGAAAGGGGATGTCTTCCCTTCTCTCCCTTAATGGCGGAAGATTAATTGGGATGACATGAATCCTGTAAAAGAGGTCCTCTCTAAAGGTTCCTTCTGAAACACATTTTTGTAAATCCCTGTTTGTTGCTACAATAACCCTTACATCCACCTTTATAGGTTTTCCACCGCCAATCTGACTAAATTCCCTTTCCTCCAATACGCGCAAAAGCTTTACCTGCAGAGACAAGGGCGCCTCTCCTATTTCATCTAAAAATATTGTCCCTTTGTCTGCCTTTGCAAACAGGCCATCCTTGGTCTCTACAGCGCCTGTATAAGCACCCCTCATGTGGCCGAACAGCTCGTTTTCAAGGAGCGTCTCAGGCAAGGCGCCGCAGCTTATTGCAACAAAGGGATTGCCAGCCCTAAGGCTGTTAAAATGGATTGCCCTTGCAACAAGCTCCTTTCCTGTCCCGCTCTCTCCATATATGGCAATCGTTGAGTTGGTCTTTGCAATCTTTGTAATCTGCTCAAAGACCCTCTGCATCTTTTCGCTTCTGCCGACTATATTGTCAAAGCTGTATTTTTCTTTTAATATTCCCTTTAGATTTTTTATCTCGCTTGTCAGACGTTGTTTTTCTAATGCGTTTTTGATATGCAGCAATAGGTCTTCATCATCAAAGGGTTTTGTAATATAGCTATACGCCCCTTTTTGCATTGCCTCAACAGCATTTTCAATAGAGCCGTGTGCAGTAAGTATTATTATGGGCAGCTCCGGGTCAATTTTCATTATCTCCTGCATCAGTTCCATCCCATTCATTACACTCATCCTGAGGTCAGAGATTACTAAATTAATCCTCTCCTTTTTTATCCTTTCTATTGCATCTGTGCCGTTCTCAGATGTGGCAATAGAATACCCTTTGGATTCCAGACGCATCTTTAGTACCTCAAGGATATTTTTATCGTCATCAACCAACAATATCTTCTCCCTTCCATTGCCTCCCATTATTTTTTCAACTCCTTTTCCCTTTTTTCAAGCTGTATCTGCATATCCTTAAACTTCTCCATTTCTCCTCTCAATCTTTCTATTTCAATTTTTTGTTCTATATTTTCTTTTGAATAAAAAACAAGCGTTCTTGCATTTAATATATACCTGCTGTTTGGATATTTTTTTATCATAGCTTCTAATACATTTATACCCTTACCTATATCCCTTTTTGGATTATCAGGATGTAGATATAAAAAGCCAACATTAAAAACAATCTTGTCAGAAAAAGGGGTTTGCGGATGTCTTTTTTCTAATCTTTCAAATTCGGACAAGGCAGCCTCATATTTGCCCTGCAAAAGAAGATTCTCTGCATATTCTAAATCAACCTTTAATTCCCTTTCTATTAATATTGTAGCAACATTGCTACACGCAAATGATAAAATGGATAACACAAGGATTAAAGACCCAAAATATCTGAATTTCATAACTATCCGATTTTTAAAGGTAAAACAAATTTGAAGGCGCTTCCTTTCCCTAATCTGCTCTCTGCCCATATCTTGCCATTATGAGTTTCTACTATATGCTTTGCAATAGACAGGCCAAGACCAGTTCCCCTGAGCTTATGATTGATGCCTGTATCAACCTGCTGGAATTTGTCAAATATCTTCAGCAGATTCTCCTTTGCTATTCCTATGCCTGTATCCTTTACCTCTATATAGATATTTGAGTCCTCTGTACGTGCGCCAACAGAAATCTTTCCGCCATTGGGTGTAAACTTCACTGCATTGCTCAGAAGATTTATCATCACCTGCTTTATCTTTTCACTATCCATTAATGTTATTGGCAGCCCCTTTTGGGTCTCTAATTTTAAATTAATCTCCTTTCTTTCTGCTAACAGCCTTATTTCATTAATAGCATTCTCAATTACAATATTAATATCCGAAGGCACAAAATTATATCTTATCATCCCTGCCTCCATCTTGGAAAGGTCAAGGAAATCATTTATCATCTTTATCAGCTTTTCGCTCTCCTCCTTAGTAATCTTTAACAACCTCTGCTGTTTTTCAGTTGTCTTTCCTGCTATACCATCAAGAAGCAGATTGTTTGCCTCCCTAAGCGATGTGAGCGGCGTCCTGAACTCATGGGAAATATTGGCAATAAATTCTGATTTTAATCTTTCAAGCTCATTTAATTTAAAACACATTGTATTAAATGCTGCTGCCAATTCGCCTATCTCATCCTTGGAATCTATGTCTATCCTCCTGTTAAAATCCCCCTTTGCGATATTAGCGGTTTCTTGTTTTAATCTTTCAATCGGCCTGCTGATGCTGATTGTAACAAAGAAGGCAAAGGTTATTCCAAAGATAAAGGCAATCATGCTTATTATTAAGGAGAGCCTCGCCGCATTTCCGCCGGTCTCTTTAAAATTTTCCGTTTTTTTGTTTATAATATCTTCCCTGTAGATATTGATACCTTCTAAGGTCTTGATCATATCGTCCATCTGCCTGCTGTTTTTATTCTTCAGGGCAGCTATATCAGCGTCTTTGTTAACATTGGTATAATCAAAATAGAGCCTTTTAAAAAATTCTATCTCGCCCCTCTCCTTCTGTGTATCTGCCAATTTTTCAAGGCTGGCGAGGTCTTTTATCATTTCCCTCTTTTTTTCCTGAAAGGCGCTAAGGAATATTTCTTCACCGAGCAGCAGGTAATTCTCCTTTGACCTGTCCTGCGACATGAGGGAGTTTATCATCCGTTTATTTATATCTATTAATGCGATATCACGGGACAATATAGAGGAAGATATAGCATTTAATTTAAAAAGGATTGTAATGGTATAGATACTCACAGCTACTACCATAAAGACAATCACCATATAGCCTATAATCATCTTCTGGTATATGCTTAGATTAAGCCAAAGATTTTTTATCCTTTTTGTAAAATTAAAAGAAATTGAAAACTGTTTTATATAGGCAGCCATATCTCCCATTGCAGATAAATCTTAAACCTTCTGATAAGTGTTGTCAAATCATACATTAATTAATTTTATAGAGCAAAAAATCCTTGACAATTATCTGTATACTGTATACAATTTTCACTCCGTTAATCAATAAAAAAGAATGGGTCTTATATGTCATATAAGACTTATGTTATTTTAAAGATGGCAATAAATTTAGAAGAACAAAAAATACGCGAGCATCCGCTTTTAAGGGAATGGGTGGCAGATGCTGTGCGGGATATGATAGCTAAAGGCAAACTGAAGCCCGGAGAGCATATATGCGAGACAAGGCTTGCATCAGAGCTTGGCATAAGCAGGACTCCATTAAGAGAGGCAATAAGGCTCCTTGAAACAGAGGGCTTTCTCCATGTTGTGCCGAGAAGGGGCGCTGTTGTAAGGGACATCTCTATAAAGGATGTTACTGAGATTTATGAAATAAAGGCTGCAATGGAGGGCTTATCAGCAAGGCTTGCAGCGCGCCATTTTAATAAAAGGGACGTCGAAAGATTAAAAGAGATAAATAATGAGCTTGCTAAGCTTGCTGAAAAGAATGATGTAAATAAGTTTTTTAAGATGCATAATCAGTTTCATGACTATTTTCTCCGTGCAAGCGGGAATGAACGGCTGTATCAAATGAACTGCAGCCTGATAGAGCAGATACACAGATTGAGATTGCTTTCATTTACCTTAGAAGGGCGATTTGAAGAGGCAATTGAGCAGCACGAGAGGATTATAAAGGCATTTGAGAATAGGGATGCGGAACTTGCAGAGAGACTTGTTTCTGAGAATGTAATGATGGGTTACAGGGCAGTAACAACAAAACTTAAACAGACAAAGATAGCATAATATTAAATGGGTGAGGCTAAATTAAAAGTTGTTTTATTAAAGCATACACCGGACCCGGAGGCAGTAGTGGCAATGGCTGCAAAGCTTTGCTACAGTTCTGCCAATATAGATGAGTTAAAGAAAAATATAGAGGCAAAAGACCAGAAAAGGTTCATTGAAAAATTAGTAAAGATGGGGCACCTCTCGCCAATTGAGCATATAAGCTTTACCTTTGGCATTGAGGGGATATCAAGGGCTTGCAGCCATCAATTGGTAAGGCACAGGTTGGCATCATATTCACAGCAGAGCCAGAGGTATGTGTCTGAAAGAAGCCAGAAGCCAGAAGCCAGAAGCCAGACTTATGATTACATAATTCCACCCTCAATAGCTGAGGATAATGAAGCAAAAGGTATCTTTGAAAGGCTTATTGCTGAGGCGCAGAGGGCATATGACCTGATTGTTGAGAGGTTAAATAAAAAAGGGATATCAGGTGGGGCAGCCAATCAGGATGCAAGATTTGTGCTTCCCAATGCAGCAGAGACAAAGATTGTAATAACAATGAATGCGCGAGAGCTGCTCCATTTTTTTAATGTCCGATGTTGTGAGCGCGCGCAGTGGGAAATTCGGGAGATGGCCTTTCAGATGCTGCAGGAGGCAAAGAAGGCAGCGCCTGTCATATTTTCAAAGGCAGGGCCAGGATGCCTTTATGCACCATGCACTGAGGGTGAATTTTACTGCGGGAAGATAAAAGAGGTAAGGGAGAAATTTGGGTTAGTTAGGGGTGATAATCCCCCTATTCCCCCCTTTACTAAAGGAGGGTAAGAGAGGATTATTCCAAATAAATATTATGGGTTTTTCAATTGCATTAGCAGGAAAAGGGGGAACAGGAAAGACCAGCATCGCCGGGCTTTTAATAAGGTATCTTATTGAAAAGAGAAAAGGGCCCATACTTGCAGTAGATGCAGATGCAAATGCTAATCTTAATGATGTCCTCGGCGTAGCTGTTACAGATACAGTGGGTCATATACGCGAGGAGGCGTCAGAAACAGCAGGCGGAAGGCCTGCCGGCATGTCCCTTGATGAATATTTTGAACTCAGGGTGAATCAGGCATTGGTTGAGGCAAAGGGTTTTGACCTTATTGTAATGGGAAGACCTGAAGGGCCGGGATGCTACTGCGCTGCGAATCATATTATAAGGAGGTATACAGACCATCTTTCTGATAGATACCCCTATCTTGTAATGGACAATGAGGCAGGCTTAGAGCATCTGAGCAGACGGACAACGCAGGATACAGATTTACTTATTGTGGTAAGTGATTCAAGCATCCGGGGCCTTAAGGCAGCAGAAAGGGTCTTTGAGCTTGTTGAGGAATTGAAGCTCAGGATTAAGAGGTCTGTTCTTATTGTAAACAGGACAAAAGACGAAGGGCTTGACCCAAATTTTATGAATGCAGTAAAGGCGGATAAACTATCACTGGCAGGCGTTATTCCTTCAGACGAGCTGATATTTAAATATGACATGGAAGGCAAGCCATTGATTAACCTGCCAGAAGATTCAAAGGCAGTAAAGGCGGCATATGCAATTTTTGATAAATTGGCTATTCCTTAAACCTTTAACAAAAGGGGCAAAATATGAAGGTAATAAAAGGTAAGACAAAAATAGCAATCATAGGTGCAGGTGTTGTTGGAAGCGCTATAGGGTATATTTTAAAAAATAAAGGTTATAAAATTGCAGGAATAGCGAGCAGGAGATTAGAGTCTGCAAAGAAGGCGGCTTCATTTATTGGAGAGGGGGAGATTTTTAAGGATACTGTATCTGCTGCAAAAAGCGCAGATATAGTATTTATTACAACGCCTGATAAGGTGATTCAGGAGGTTTGCGATAAGATTACAGATAATGGAGGATTTAAGAAAGGCGCTATTGTTGTTCACATGAGCGGCGCCTTGCCGTCAACTATACTGAACAGCTCCAAAAGATTAGGCGCAAAAATAGTTTCAATACACCCATTGCAAAGCTTTGCAGACCCAAAAGAGGCTGTATTTTCTTTGCAGGGTTCATACATTGGCATAGAAGGCGATAAGGATGCGCTGATAGAGGCAAAAAAGATTGTAAAGGCGCTCGGCGGCAAGCATATTGTAATATCTGCAGACACCAAGGCAATGTATCATGCAGGCGCAGTGGTTGTATCAAATTATCTTGTGGCCATCCTTGACCTCGGTGTAAAAATATACGAAGCAGTCGGCATACCAAATGAGACAGCCTTGCAGGCATTGATGCCGCTGATTAAGGGAACGATAAGCAACATTGAAAGGCTTGGCCTGACAGGCGCATTAACAGGACCGATTGCAAGGGGCGATGTATCTGTTGTTGAAATGCATCTTGAAGAGATGAGGAAGAACCTTCCCCACATGTTCAGGCTCTTTACAGAGCTTGGAAGACATACAGTAATGGTTGGAAGCGAGAAGGGGACATTATCAAAAGAAGACGGCGAGAAGCTGCTTAATGCATTAACAAGAAAGGTTGTATTTTTAAACCCTATAAGGGAGATAAAGGTTATACCAAGGACATCAAGGGGAAGTTATAAGTTATAACAGATAGATTTTTGAAAGGAGATTTATTTAATGATTGTTATTGGCGAGAGGATAAGCATAATTGCAAAAAAGGTAAGGGATGCAATGATGAGCAGGGACAAAAAACCCTTGCAGGAGCTTGCATTAGTCCAGATGAAGACAGGGGCAAACTATCTTGATTTAAGCATCGGACCTGCAGAAGATGGCGGCGAGGAGCTGATGGACTGGGGAGTAAAGACGCTTCAGGAGGTTGCACAGCTTCCATTATGCATTGACACAACAAATCCAAAGGCAATGGAGGCAGGCCTGAAGGCGCATAATAATAAATGGGGAAGGCCGATAATTAATTCTGCATCAGGCGAGGAAGAAAGATTGAATAATATGATGCCTCTTGCAGCAAAATATAATGCGCAAATCATTGGACTTACCCTGACAAAGCAGGGGATCCCTCCACTGGCAGAGGAGAGATGCGCTATTGCAGCAGAGATTATGGCAAAGGCTGCAGAGCTTGGTGTTCCAATGGAGGATATATATCTTGATCCATTGATACTTCCAGTAGCATTTTCACAGGACAAGTGTATTGAGTCAATAAGGGCAATAAGGCTCTTTAAGGAGCTTAATGACCCGCCGATGAAAACAGTAGTCGGCTTGAGCAATATTTCAAATGGAGCGCCAAAGGAATTAAGGGGTTTAATAAACAGGACATTTTTGACATTGTTGATGTATGAAGGTCTTACTTCAGCCATTATTGACCCAACAGACAAGGAGATGATGGCAACTGTAAAGACTACAGATATATTATTGCAGAATACGATGTATGCACATTCGTATTTAGAGATGTAAACTATATATATATAGCGTTGAATAGTTGAAGGTTGAACGGTTGAATAGTAAAACAGCAAGAAGCTTTGAGGAATTGAATATCTGGAAAAATGCAAGAGAACTTGTGAATCTTATTTATGAACTTACAAAAGGAGATAGATTTTCAAGGGACTATTCTCTTACTGATCAAATAAGAAGGGCATCGGTTTCAATTGTATCTAACATTGCAGAAGGGTTTGAAAGAGGTTCAAATAAAGAATTTGTCCAGTTTCTTTATATTGCAAAGGGATCGTGTGGAGAGCTAAGGTCGCAGTTATCTATTGCCTTTGATCAGCAGTATATCTCTATAGAGGATTTTTCAAAGGCGAGGGACGAATGTTTAAAACTTTCAAGCATGACAAATAACTTGATTCGATACCTTATTTCTAAAAATACAAGGAGACAAAAAAATTAAAGTTTTATACTTTTCAACTATTTAACATTCAACTTTTCAACTTTGGAGGTTAAGAACATGGCTTTTACAATACCAAAAGAAAACTATAACGGAAAGGTATATGAGGTAGAGCTCGGTGTTGGCGATAGGGCAATAAAGATTGGCGGTGAGTCAACGCTCCCATTCCTTGCCTTTGAAGGGGAGATGCCAAACAGGCCTTCAATAGCAATAGAGATTCAGGATTTGCCGCCGAGCGACTGGCCGGATACTGTAAAAAAGGTATATGAAAAGGTGAGCAGTAATCCTGTGGCATGGGCAAAGTTTTGTCAGGATGAGCTTAAGGCAGACGCTGTTGCGTTAAGGCTGATAAGCACGCATCCTGACCAGAAGGATACAAAGCCAGAGGATGCGGCAAAGCTCGTAAGCGAGGTTCTAAATGCTATAAGCATCCCTGTAATAATCCTCGGCAGTGAGCATATTGAAAAAGACATTGCTGTTTTAAAGACTGTAGCAGAAACTGCAAAAGGGAAAAACTGCATTATAGGCAAGGCGCAGGAAGAGAATCATAAGACCATTGCAGCAGTTGCTATGGCAAATGAGCACAAATTGATTGCAATGTCACAGCTTGATGTTAATCTTGCAAAGCAGTTGAATATACTCCTGACACAGATGGGCTTTGTAAAGGAGAGGATACTGACGGACCCGATGTCCTCTGCTCTCGGCTATGGCCTTGAATATACCTATTCTGTTATGGAGAGGATAAGGCTTGCAGCATTACAGCAGAATGACGGAGCAATGCAGCCTCCCATTGTATGCGATATTGGAAAGAATGTGTGGAAGACTAAAGAGACAATCGCAGCAGAGGCAGAGCTTCCGGAATGGGGCTCCTTAGAAGAAAGGGGAATCATCTGGGAGGCAATGACAGCTGCTGGCATGATTATGGCAGGCGCCAATTTATTGGTCATGAGGCACCCGAAGTCAATAGAATTAACAAAAAAGCTTATAGAGGAATTGAGATAGAAAGGAGATTTTAACATGGCGCTTTCAGGCGTAGAGATATTTAAACACCTTCCAAAGACAAATTGCAAAAAATGCGGATTTCCAACCTGCTTAGCCTTTGCAATGAAACTGGCAGCAAAAGGTGTGAGCATAGATGCCTGTCCTGATATTTCAGAAGAGGCAAAGAAGCTGCTCGGCGAGGCATCAGCGCCGCCAATCAAGCTTATAACAATAGGCGCAGGCGACAAGGCAGTAAAGGTCGGCGAGGAGGTTGTTCTCTTTAGACACGACAAGAAGTTCTTTAATCCCTGCGGTTTTGCAGTGGCAATAAAGGATACTGAGTTATCTGATGAGATAAAAAAGAAAATAGAAGCAGTAAAGACATCAGAAATAGACAGGGTCGGACAGAAGCTCCGTGTTGAGATGATTGCGGTTACAGATTCTGCAAATGATCCTGCCAAATTTGCATCTGTAGTAAAGAATGTTGTTGATTCAGCGCCAGGCGTGCCATTGATACTTCACAGCATGAACCCATCAGTAATTGAGGCAGGACTTGCGCACTGTGCAGACAAAAGGCCATTGATATACGCTGCAACAAATGAGAATGCAGATGCAATGGCAAAACTTGCTAAGGATAAAAAATGTCCTCTTGCCATTTATGCAAATGGACTGGACGCGCTTACCTCCTTGTCTGAAAAGGTTAAAGGACTTGGTGTTGAGGATATTGTCCTTGATTCAGGCGCAAGGAAGGCAAAGGATATGCTTGAGCACTTTACAATGATAAGACGTTCAGCAGTTAAAAAGAGCTTTAAGCCGTTCGGCTATCCAGTTATCACCTTTGCAAACAGGGACGATTCCATGATGGAGGCGCTAATAGCTGGCATAGGTGTAATGAAGTACGCATCCATCATCGTATTAAACAGCATAGAAAAATGGAAGATGCTGTCGCTCCTTACTTTAAGACAGAATATATATACAGACCCGCAGGTGCCTATGCAGGTTGAGCAGAAGATATACAAGGTCGGCGAGGCAACAGACAAGTCGCCTGTTATTGTTACAACGAACTTTTCACTTACATATTTCATTGTGCGCGGTGAGATTGAAAACAGCAAGGTTCCTTGCTGGCTTGCGATACTTGATGTTGAGGGGCTATCGGTTCTTACAGCATGGGCAGCAGGCAAGTTCAGCCCAACAAAGATAGCAGCATTTATTAAGGAGAGCGGTTTAGAAAAGACTGTCAGCCATAAGGAGGTAATAATCCCGGGTTATGTTGCAGTATTAAGCGGTTCACTTGAAGAGAAGCTCGGCGAAGGCTGGAAGGTGGTTGTTGGGCCAAGGGAGGCAAATGCGCTTCCAGCATTCTTGAAGAGTAAGGCAGTATAGTTATAACAATTGACACGATTTAGGAAAAAATACTATAATTAATAATAGTAATTATTACTAAATATATAAAATAGTCGATCTTTTAGGGAGAGGAAAGGAGTTTTATTATGTCTAAGATAATCGCTTCCGCAGCAATAAGGGCAGCAAACAAGATAGTCGCTGAAGCAGATATCATGCTTGAAAAGGCTATCAAGGAAAAGGGCGCTGATCAGAAATTTGAATTCACTGATACAGGTTATTTTATGCCAATGTTCTTTGCAATCACCGGCATAGAGGTTAGAACACTTGGGGATATGAGGAAGGAGATTGAGCATGCAAAATCGCTTTTGACATCAGAGCCAATTGAGAAGAAATATAAACCGTATCTCGGCGAGGCGCTTGATGCCGGCATGGCAACCCTGCTTGCGCAGGAGATTATAATGGCTGTCAAATATGTAAATGGTCTTGAGCCTGTTGAAGATAAGGAGCTTGGCCTTACATACAACGGCTTTATCACAGACTCTATCCTAAGAGACCTCGGCATACAGCTTGTTGACGGCACAATGCCAGGCTATGTGTGCATCATTGGCGCTGCACAGGATGAGGACAGGGCAGTCAAGCTTGCAAGGGAGCTGCAGCAAAAAAATATCCTTACATTCCTCTGCGGAAATGTTAAAGGCAACAGCATGACAAAACAATTGATGAAAAAGGGCGTTGAGCTCGGCTGGCCAACAAGGCTTGTTCCGCTTGGCCCTGACACAAGCCATGCAATCTATGCCTTAAACTGGGCAGCAAGGGCGCCGCTTACATTCGGCGGTATTAAAGGCGGCGATTATAAAAAGGTTCTCAAATATACAAAGGACAGGGTCTTTGCATTTGCAATGGTGCTTGGCGAGCTTGATGACCTGAAATGGGCAACAGGCGCAGGCGCAATTAATATGGGCTTCCCTGCTTTATGCGATACAGATGTGCCAGTTGTTCATCCGCGCGGCGTTACTATATATGAAGAGGTTGAAAAAGAGCTTGATCAGGATAAACTCGTAGAAACAGCTATCATGCAGAGGGGTCTGAAGATTATCACACATAAGGTTGATATACCGGTTGCGTTCGGCCCTGCCTTTGAAGGCGAGAGGATAAGAAAAGAGGATGCCTTCCTTGAATGGGGCGGCGGCAAGACGCCGGCATTTGAACTCTGCGTAATGAGAGACCTTGATAAGGTTCAGGACGGCAAGATAACGATTATTGGCGAGGAGAACAAGGAGAAGGTTGAAAAGGGCGGACAGATTCCTTTGGGCATCATAGTTGAGGTTGCAGGGAGAAAGATGGAGAAGGACTTTGAGCCGGTTGTGGAGAGAAAATTCCATGACTTTATCAATGAGGCGCAGGGCGTTTGGCAGATGGGACAGAGAGATATTATATGGGGAAGGATAAGCAAGACAGCACAGTCAGAGGGCTTCAGGCTCCACCACCTCGGCACAATCTTTACATCGCTGACAAAGAAGCACTACCCTGCAATTATAGACAAGGTTCAGGTGACAATATACTTAGATGAAAAGGACATACTAAAGCATCAGGAAGAGGCAAAAAAGATATTTACAGAGAGGAATGAGAGGGTTTCCAATATGACAGACGAGTCGGTTGATACCTTTTATTCATGCACGCTCTATCAGTCCTTTGCCCCGACCCATGTATGTGTAATTTCTCCTGAGAGGCTTGGGCTTTGCGGCGCATACAACTGGCTTGATACAAAGGCGTCCTATCAGATAGACCCAACAGGCCCGAATCAGCCTATCCTGAAAGGCGAGACCTATGATGCAGTTAAGGGAAAATGGCGCGGTGTTGATGAGTTCATTGTAAAGGCATCAGCAGGCAAGGTTGAGAACTTCAGCGCCTATTCTATAATGGACAATCCAATGACATCATGCGGCTGCTTTGAATGCATCCTTGCTGTTGTGCCAGAGGCAAACGGCGTTATGATTGTTCACAGGGGTTTCAACGGCATGACGCCGACAGGCATGAAATTTTCAACAATGGCTGGAACTGTCGGAGGCGGCCTTCAGACACCTGGATTTATGGGTGTCGGACGCTACTTTGTTATTAGCAAGAAATTCCTGCTCGCAGACGGCGGTCTTAAAAGGATTGTCTGGATGACAAAGGATTTGAAGAATTCCTTTAGAGAGCAGTTGATGAAAAGGGGAGCAGAAGAGGGTGTGCCTGATCTGCTTGACAAGATTGCAGATGAAGATGTCTGCACAGAGTCAGATAAACTCATGGAGCATCTGCAGAAGGTTAAGCATCCGGCGCTTGAGATGGCGTCAATACTATAAAAAAAAGGTTCAGGGGTTTCTGTAAGGGCGGCTATCTGTGGCCGCCCTTTTGAGGGCAACCACACAGGGTTGCCCCTACACAAAATACCCATAAATGTCATTCCCGCATGTTTCCCTGATAGAGACATTCAGGGACAAGTTTAGCGGGAATCCAGTGCCAGTGAATTAAAGAGATTCTGGATTCCCACTTTCGTGGGAATGACAAACTCATAAGCATTGCTTTTTGGAGGCTTTGTTGACTAAAAAGGTTGACCTCTGTGTGGCAGAGGGGATTATAAAAAAATATACTGACGGCATGTCGGATCTGATTCCTGTCCTGCAGGATGTTCAGGAGGCATACGGATATATACCAGAGCCTGTTCTCTATTTTATTGCTGAGAGGATGAACATATATCCGAGCCATATCTTTGGTGTTATTACCTTTTATTCGCAGTTTAAGCTAAAGCCCGCAGGCAAATATATAGTCAAGGTCTGCGTAGGCACCGCATGTCATGTTAAAGGCTCTGAAAGGGTAAGCAAGGAGATACACGAATTATTAAAGGTTAAGGTCGGCGACACAACAGATGACGGCAGATTTACATTTGAAGAGGTTGCATGTGTCGGCGCATGCGCACAGGCGCCGATGGTGATAGTCGGAAGCGATGAGTATGGAAAGGTTGCACACGGAGAGGTAAAGAAGGTAATAAAGAAGTATCAGAAATAAGCAGAGGTGTAGTTTTTTAAAATCCCCCTTAATCCCCCTTTTTCAAAGGGGGAAACTTTCCCCTCTATTAAGAGGGGATAAAGGGGTGTGTTCCCCTCTTAAGAAAAGAGGGGTTAGGGGAGATTTATTTAATTATATAGCCAATGTCAAACAAACCAAAAATAATATTAGGCATGGGAACATGCGGCATGGCTGCAGGCGCAAAGGCGCTCCTTGAGAAGGTTGAGAGCCATATCAGGGAGAAAAAGATTGATGCAGAGATTGTGCATGTAGGGTGTATTGGCATGTGCCATGAAGAGCCTCTGCTTGATATTGCAATGCCTAATAGATGCAGGGTTATATATAATAAGGTAAGGCCTGAGGATGTTTCAAAGATAATTGACTCTCATGTACTAAAAGATAAGCCTTTAAAAGAACATGCCCTTGCACAGATACTCCCTGACAATGGCGCAAATCCATATATTGGCATAACATATTTTGAAGAGATGCCTTTCAACAGGAAACAGCAGAGGATTGTCCTAAAAAACTGCGGCTTCATCAATCCGCTTTCCATAGATGAATATATTGCTCATGACGGATACGAGGCAGCAAAGAAGGTCCTTTTTTCAATGAAGCCTGAAGAGGTGATTGATGTTGCTAAAAGGTCAGGCCTTCGCGGAAGAGGCGGCGGCGGGTTTCCTACAGGTTTAAAATGGGAGTTCTGCCATAAGGCAAAGGGCGATACAAAATATCTTATATGCAACGCTGATGAGGGCGACCCAGGCGCTTTTATGGACAGGAGCGTGCTTGAGGGCGATCCTCACTCTGTGCTTGAAGGGATGATAATCGCTGCCTATGCAATAGGCGCAAATCAGGGCTATATATATGTCCGCGCTGAGTATCCTCTGGCAGTAAAGCACTTAAAGATTGCAATTGACCAGGCAAGGGAAAAGGATTTTCTGGGGAAGAATATCCTCGGCACAGGCTTTGATTTTGATATTGATTTAAAACAGGGGGCAGGCGCATTTGTATGCGGCGAGGAGACAGCCTTGATTGCCTCAATAGAGGGCGAGCGGGGCATGCCGAGGGCAAAACCGCCATTTCCTGCAAATAAGGGGCTTTGGGGAAAACCAACAAATATAAATAATGTGGAGACATTTGCCAATGTGCCTCAGATTATACTAAAAGGGGCTGACTGGTATGCGGGATTTGGAACAGAGAAGAGCAAGGGGACAAAGGTCTTTGCCTTAACAGGAAAGATAAAGAGGCCGGGCCTGATTGAGGTGCCTATGGGCATACCATTGAAGGAGATAATCTTTGATATAGGCGGCGGTGTAGCAGATGGAACCAAATTTAAGGCTGTGCAGACAGGCGGGCCTTCAGGCGGCTGCATACCTGCAGAGCTGATAGATACATCGGTAGATTATGAATCGCTTACTGCTGCAGGAACTATGATGGGCTCAGGCGGCATGGTTGTTATGGATAATGCCAATTGCATGGTTGAGATGGCGCGGTTCTTTTTAAACTTCTCTACTGAAGAGTCCTGCGGAAAGTGTGTGCCGTGTCGTATTGGGACAAAGAGGCTCCTTGAGATATTAGAGAGGATAATCGCAGGCAAGGGAAGAGAGAATGACCTTGATCTGCTGTCAAGACTTGGGAGCACTGTGAAAGGGGCGTCACTTTGCGGCCTTGGCCAGACAGCTCCTAATCCTGTGTTGAGCATGATGAGGTATTTTAAGGATGAATACGAGGAGCATATAAAAGACAAGAGCTGCAGGACAGGCGTATGCACTGCATTAGCAAGATATATTGTCAATCCTGATACATGCAAGATGTGCGGGATATGCGTTAAGGAGTGCCCTGTGGAGGCTATAGCAGACGGCACAAAGAAGACAAAGAAGCCGGCATTTATTGATGATGAGAAGTGCATCAGATGCGGTATATGTTTTGAGAAGTGTCCGTTTGGCGTGATTTATACAAAAGGCGCAAAAAAGGCAGGCCATGTTAAAGAGGGGCTTAGTGAGATAAAGGTATAAAGAGAATGAAACTTACAATTGACAATAAAGAGATAATCGCCAATGAAGGCGAGACCATACTTGAAGCAGCAAAAAGGGCAGGGATAGATATACCTACGCTCTGCCACCATCCTAATCTCAGCAATTACGGAGGCTGCAGGATCTGCATGGTTGAGATAAAAGGGATGAACAGGTTTGTCGCTTCCTGCACAACGCCTGCTGCTGACAACATGGTGGTTGAAACAAATACACCAAATATTAGACAGTCAAGAAAGACTGTTCTTGAGCTTATACTCTCTGACCATCCGAATGACTGCATGACTTGCGACAAGACAGGAGACTGCACGCTTCAGAATTTGGCTTATGAATACGGCGTAAAAGAGAATCCATACACTGGCACAATAAGGCAGTATCCAACAGAGGACAAGAATCCATATATCATCAGGGATTTTTCAAAGTGCATACTCTGCGCAAAGTGCACGCGCGTATGCGATGAGGTCAGGGGCGTCGGCGCAATAGATATAATGAAAAGGGGTTTTTACGCAAAGGTTGCAACACCATTTGACAGGGTCCTGGACTGCGAGTTCTGCGGCAACTGCGTTGATGTGTGCCCTGTCGGCGCATTAACAGAAAAACTTGCAAAGGGCAAGGGAAGGGGATGGGAGACGAGGAAGGTTGACACAACCTGCGCATACTGCGGTGTTGGCTGCGGCATCACCTTGCATATAAAGGACAATACAGTAATAAAGGTTACGCCAACAGAAAAGGAGAGTGTGAACAACGGCTCTCTCTGCGTAAAAGGAAAATTTGCATACGATTTTATTAATAGCGCTGACAGACTGAAAAAGCCTTTAATCAAAAGGGATGGGAAATTTGTTGAGGCGACTTGGGATGAGGTCATTGATTATACAGTAAAGAGGCTAAAAGAGATAAAGGAGAAACATGGCAGTGACAGCATTGGGGGCCTGAGCTCTGCAAGGTGCACGAATGAGGAGAATTATATATTTCAGAAATTCATCCGCGCAGGCATAGGCACAAACAATGTTGACCACTGCGCAAGATACTGACACAGCTCTACAGTCGCCGGTCTGGCGATTGCATTTGGCGCAGGCGCTGCCACCAATTCAATGGATGAGGCTGAAAAGGCAGATGTTATCTTTGTCATCGGCTCAAACACAACAGAGACACACCCTGTTGCAGCGCTTGGAATAAAAAAGGCAGTAAGATACAAGGGCGCAAAATTAATAGTTGCTGACCCGAGGAAAATAGACCTCTGCCGTTTTGCTGATTTACATCTCGGCCACAGGCCCGGCACAGATGCTGCTTTGATTAATGGCTTGTTAAAGGTAATCATAGACGAGGATTTAACAGATAAGAAGTTTATATCAGAGCGCACAGAGGGCTTTGATGATATAAAAGATTCATTAAAGCAATTCACGCCAGAGTATGTTGAAAAGATAACAGGCGTGCCAAAAGATAAGATTATCAATGCAGCGAGGATGTATGCAAATGCAAAAAATGCACTCATCTACTACACAATGGGAATTACACAGCATACAAATGGAACTGGAAATGTCCGCGCACTGGCGAATTTGGTTCTTGCAGCAGGAAAGATAGGCCGCGAAGGCTCAGGCCTTAATCCCCTTCGCGGACAGAACAATGTTCAGGGCGCATGCGATGTGGGAGCATTGCCGGAATATTATTCTGGCTATCAGAAGGTTAATGACGAAAAAAATCACGAAAAGTTTGAAAAGGCATGGGGCGCAAAGCTCTCTAATAAACTTGGATTTACTGCAACAGAGATGACAGAGGCAGCAGATGCAGAGAAAATAAAGGCAATGTATGTAATGGGCGAGAATCCGCTCCTTTCTGATCCTGACATTAATCATACACGAGCGGCGTTTGAAAAGCTTGAATTTCTCGTTGTTCAGGATATCTTTATGTCAGAGACAGCAGAGCTTGCAGATGTTGTGCTTCCAGCATCATGCTTTGCTGAAAAGGACGGAACATTTACAAATACAGAGCGAAGGGTTCAGATGGTGAGAAAGGCAGTAGAGGCGCCGGGAGAGGCAATGGAGGACTGGAAGATTATTATAAGACTCTCTAATGCCTTTGGATATAAGATGGAATATAAAGGCCCAGCAGATATAATGGATGAGATTGCATCAAATACACCGCAGTATGCAGGCATATCCTTTGACAGGCTCAATGGCCTTGGCATTCAATGGCCATGCCCTGATAAGAATCATCCGGGGACAAGGACGCTGCACAAAGAAAAATTTACAAGGGGCAAAGGCCTCTTTACAAAGGTAGATTTTATCCCATCAAAGGAGCTGCCTGATGATGAGTATCCATTTATACTTACAACAGGAAGGATGCTTACGCATTATCACACAGGCACAATGACAAGACGCTCAGCAGGTCCGAATGAACAAGTGAAGGAGGGCTATGTTGAGATAAGCCCGGAGGATGCCAACAGGCTTAACATTAAAAACGGGGAGAAGGTAAATGTCTCGTCAAGAAGGGGGCAGATAGATATAAAGGCAAAGGTTACTGATATGGTTTCACAGGGAATTGTCTTTATACCATTTCATTTTAAAGAGGCAGCAGCAAATGTGCTGACAAGCAGGGAGCTTGACCCTGTTGCAAAGATACCAGAGCTGAAGTCATGTGCTGTGAAGATATATAAGATAGCAGGCTAAGCCTGTATAAACTATAATTCAGGGGAGGGAAATAATTATGCCGCTTGATCCAACTAAACATGCAGATTGGGAAATAGCAGAAGCAGCCGAGGCGCACATGAAGACCGTTTATCAATTAGGAGAGGAGCTCGGATTAGAAAAACAGGAGCTTCTTCCTCACGGACATTATGTAGCCAAAGTAGATTTTAAAAATGTTTTAAATCGTCTAAGCAAAAAACCTGATGGCAAGTATATTGATGTAACTGCCATTACGCCAACACCGCTTGGCGAGGGGAAATCAACTACCACCATTGGATTAACAGAAGGGCTCGGCAAGAGGGGAAAGAATGTTATTGCAGCTATAAGGCAGCCGTCCGGCGGACCCACAATGAACATCAAAGGCTCTGCAGCAGGGGGAGGGCTTGCACAATGTGTTCCTCTAACTCCGTTTTCTCTTGGTCTTACAGGCGACATAAATGCCATTATAAATGCCCATAACCTTGCAATGGTTGCGCTAACCTCGCGGATGCAGCATGAATTCAATTATAATGACGAGCAGCTTTCAAAGCGCAAGTTAAAAAGGCTTAACATAGACCCGCGCAATGTGGAGATGAAATGGATAATGGATTTCTGCGCGCAGTCATTAAGGGATATAATCATCGGCCTCGGCGGTAAGGATGACGGCTTTATGATGCGCTCAGGTTTTGCCATTGCAGTATCATCAGAGGTAATGGCAATACTTGCTGTTGCCAAAGACCTGAAGGATATGCGCGAGAGGATGGGAAAGATTGTTGTTGCATACGATAAAACCGGCAAGCCGGTAACAACGAGCGACCTTGATGTAGCAGGCGCAATGACAGCATGGATGGCAGAGGCAATAAATCCAAATCTTATGCAGACCATTGAAGGACAGCCTGTATTTGTTCATGCAGGGCCGTTTGCAAATATTGCCATTGGCCAGTCATCCATTATCGCAGACAGGATAGCGCTCAAGCTCGGCGATTATGTTGTAACAGAATCAGGATTCGGCGCAGATATTGGATTTGAAAAATTCTGGAATCTGAAGTGCAGGTTCTCAGGCTTAAAGCCGCACGCTGCTGTTGTTGTTGCAACCATCAGGGCATTAAAGTGCCATGGCGGCGCGCCAATACCTGTTCCTGGAAAACCGATGCCTGAAGAATATAAGGGCGAAAATGTCGGCTGGGTTGAAAAGGGGTGCGAGAACCTGATCCATCATATCAAGACAGTGAAAAAGGCTGGCATCAATCCTGTTGTCTGCATCAATAATTTCTATACTGATACGGATAATGAGATTAAGGCAGTAAGAAGGATTGTTGAGGCTTCAGGCGCAAGGGTTGCGCTTTCAAAGCACTGGCTTAAAGGCGGTGAAGGGGCGCTTGAGCTTGCTGATGCTGTAATGGACGCCTGCAAAGAGACAAATCATTTTAAGTTCCTTTATGAGCTTGATATGCCACTGAGGCATCGCATTGAGATGATTGCAGAGGATGTCTACGGCGCAGATGGCGTTGAGTATTCGCCAGAGGCGCTTGCAAAGGCAAAGAGGATGGAGGATGACCCAGAGACCTCAAAACTCGGCACATGCATGGTTAAGACGCACCTTAGCCTATCTGATAATCCTAATCTAAAAGGCGTGCCAAAGGGATGGACGCTCCATGTCCGCGATATACTTACCTATAAAGGCGCAGGCTTTGTTGTCCCTGTAGCAGGCGCAATCAAGCTAATGCCTGGCACAGCATCTGACCCTGCGTACAGAAGGGTTGATGTTGATGTTGAAACAGGCAAGGTAAAGGGATTATTCTAAAAACTATCCAGCTAAAATAAAAATATTTCAGGGGGCGATTTTTATCGCCCCTTTTGTTTTATCACTGTTATCTATCTCATCCTACCCAGCTTAACTTATTACCAATTTTTGGCATATCAAAGATGGCCTTGACATTTTATGTCAACATTAATCATTGTATTCTAAGCAGAGCGTTTCTAACACTCAATAAAAACAAGCCTTTTTTTAGCTTTACCTTCTGGTATAAAAATTGCTCTTTCATAAAGATATGGCGTACACAAGAATCATGGGTTTATTTTTGTTAATCTTTTTTCTGCATAGTCCAATAACTTTTGCTGCTAACATGCACAAGGAAAAGGAATATCAAAAGTTATGGTGTGAGCAGCATAATGGAGAAATTGAATATGTTCTTGACGACAAAACAAGAATAGACTGCCTTACTGAGGACTATGCAATAGAATTTGACTTTGCATATAAATGGGCTGAAGCAGTTGGCCAGGCATTATATTATGCGTTAAAGACAAACAAAAAACCGGGGATTGTGCTTATCATAGAAAAAGAAAAAGATAAAAGAAACCTAAAAAGGCTGGAGATTTTAACTGACAAATATAATATAAAATTATGGACAATGACCCCATCTGACTTATAAAAAATAATCCCTAACAACCATCTTTATATTTAAGGGTCTTCGCGTAATTGAGTGGGTTAATTTTACCCCTTTTCCCCTCTTTGTAAAAGAGGGGAAAAGGGGAGATTTTATAAATCAAAGCACATTCCATAATGTCATTCCCGCAGCGTTTCTGAGCTGGAATCCATAATATGCAAGACGGGATTCCTGCTAAATACATGCAGGAATGACATAGTTGCGAATCTTTTTCTAATGCTGTTATCATGTCAAATTTCTTTGTCTTATTCAAAACCTTTTTCCCTTTAATATTAGCCAGATTATGCTGGTTTTCTGCTGAAAATCACCCACAGTCTTACACGAAGAGCCAAAAGATAAAAACACCCAAAGAAGTTGTAAAATTACTCAATGAAATCCCTAAGAAGACGACACTTTTCATAAGACCTGTGTTATTAGAAGAAATTATACAAAAAGTTGAGAATGAGTATTTTATAAAATAGTTTTTTCGCCTCAACAATGCCCAGATAAACTTTTATTATCTGACTCGGCTTACCCTCAACTGCAATGTTCATCAGGTAACTTTAACCGCTCTTTATGTACCGAACAGCCTTCCGTAGATTTTACTTTTATTTATTGCAATAATAAGAAAAATAAGTAATAATAAAGTGTTATTTGCTGCAAAAGCAAATAAAAAGGAGATATTCTTTTGAAGCGGATTCGGCATAATGAAAAGACAATAATTGCAGTAGAAGGCGTGCCTTTTATACTTATTGCTGCATTTCTGTCGCTTATTGCCTATTTCACCGGCTTTACAATAGTAGCCATAATATTAGGTGTTATCACCATTTTTATTGTCTGGTTTTTCAGAAACCCTGAAAGGGCTATACCAAAAGGAAGGGGTTTAATAGTTGCGCCTGCTGACGGCAAGATTATTGAAATAAAAGAGGTTGAGGAGAGAAGATATATAAAGGAAAAGTGTTTAAAGGTCAGCATCTTTATGAATATCTTTGATGTGCATGTAAACAGGTCGCCCTATCCAGGAACCATAACAGGCGTTTTTTATAATAAGGGGAAATTTATGGCTGCTGACAAAGAGATGGCGTCTCTTGCGAATGAGCATAATGCAGTGCTTTTATCAACCTCTGAAGGCAAAAAAATCCTTTTTATTCAGATAGCTGGACTGATTGCAAGGAGGATCGCCTGCTGGGTTAAAAGGGGCGACGAGGTTGAAAGGGGTCAGAGATTTGGATTAATAAGATTCGGCTCAAGGGTTGACATATACCTGCCTCTTGGGGTAAAATTAAGGGTATTCGTTGGTAATAAGACTATAGCTGGGGTAACCATTCTGGGGGTAATAGAATGAGGGAAAAGGCAAGAAAAGGGATATATATTATCCCAAATCTCTTTACCACTGCAAATATGTTCAGTGGTTTTTATGCGATTATTGCTACCTTTAATGAGGATTACTTCCTTGCAGCAATTGCAATACTGATTGCAACTATATTTGACAACTTAGACGGCAAGGTAGCAAGGCTTACAAAGTCAACAAGCAGGTTTGGCGTGGAATACGATTCACTTGCAGACCTTATATCCTTTGGACTGGCGCCTGGTTTATTAGCCTTCTCATGGGCGCTGAATGCATACGGCCGTATAGGCTGGGTTGCTGCATTCTTGTTTGTTGTGTGCGGCGCTTTGAGGCTTGCAAGGTTTAATGTGCTTGTTGGCACTGTTGACAGCAAGTATTTTCTGGGTCTTCCAATACCAGCAGCGGCAAGCCTTGTGGCAACAACCATATTATTAGATCAGCACTTCCTCGGCATGGACAAGGCAATAATAAGGCCCCTTGTTATATTGTTAATGACATATACGCTTGCATTTTTAATGGTAAGCAATATAAAATACAGGAGCTTTAAGGAATTCAATCTGAAAGAGCGCAAACCCTTCAGGGTTCTTGTTGCTGCTGTTCTTATATTGGTTCTTTTCGCTGCAGAGCCTTATCTGATGCTCTTTTTGTTCTTTGCAGTATATGCAGCATCTGGTATAATTGAATTAATTCTTTCTCCTTTATTAAAAGCCTCTGCAGCAGGGCAGCAGAAGATAGAGGAAGACGAGGATTTAGAAGACAGGGAGATTATCTTAAATAAAGAAAAACTATAGGCTGAGATGAGGAGTAGTAGGTATCTTCTAACTTGAAGAGAGCTGATGGATGGTGCGAATCAGCAGTCAGGGATGCTGAACTCGCCTCTGAGCCGCAGATGCGAAAGGCAAGATGCCAAGTAGAGTCTGCCGTTAGCCTGCGTTAAGGGCAAAAAGAGGACTTTTCACTTTTTCTCCTCTCCTCTAAGGGGTGAGAGGGCAGGGTGAGGGGTTAAAATAGGGTGGTACCACGGGAGCACAAAGCCCTCGTCCCTTTTCCTGTCTGTTGACAGGCAAGAGGGATTGAGGGCTTTTTTATTTAAAACATCGTATAAGGATGTCTGATTACACCGATTACAAAAGCAGATTACACAGATTATTAAAAATTAAGACTCCTTGTTAGTTTTTAATCTGTGTAATCATGTTCTTAAATTTGTGTAATCAGGTATAATGAACATTATACCAGGAGGAACGATGACACGCATTATCAAAATCTTTGATACCACGCTCCGCGACGGCGAGCAGTCGCCTGGCGCATCAATGAATGTGGAAGAAAAGCTGCAGGTGGCAAAACAGCTTGGCAGACTTGGTGTTGATATAATTGAGGCAGGCTTTGCCATAAGCTCAGCCGGAGACTTTGAGGCAATTAAGCGGATTGGCAGTGAGGTTGAAGGCCCTATTATCTGCAGCCTTGCAAGGGCAAAGGAGGCGGATATAAAAAGGGCGTGGGAGGCATTAAAGGATGCACCCAAAAGGCGCATACATACATTTCACTCAACATCAGATATACATCTTAAACATCAGTTCAGGGTCAGCCGCGAGGAGGCGATAAGGATATCTGTTGAGATGGTAAAATTGGCAAAGGGTTTTGTTGATGATGTTGAGTTTTCGCCTATGGATGCTACAAGGACAGAATTAAATTATCTCCTTGATGTGCTTGATGCTGTTATAGAGGCAGGCGCAAAGACTGTAAATATACCTGATACAGTGGGATATACAACGCCAGAGGAATTCGGCAGGGTTATAAAGGCAATAAAGGAGAGGATTAAGGATAAGGCAGTGATCTCTGTGCACTGCCACAATGACCTTGGCCTTGCTGTTGCAAATTCCCTTTCAGCGATTTTAAATGACGCAGGACAGGTGGAGTGCACAATCAACGGCATTGGCGAACGCGCTGGGAACTGCTCTATGGAAGAGGTTGTCATGGCATTGAGAACGCGCTGGGATTTTTACAATGCTGATACAAATATAAATACAAAGGAGATTACTCGCTCAAGCAGGCTTATCACAAAGATAACAGGCATCCCTGTTCAGCCGAACAAGGCGATTGTTGGCGCAAATGCCTTTGCGCATGAGGCAGGTATTCATCAGGACGGCCTGCTTAAAGAAAAGACAACATACGAGATAATCAAGCCTGAGAGCATCGGTCTGATTAGCGCCAAGCTTGTCCTCGGCAAACACTCTGGCAGGCATGCATTCAAGGCAAGGCTGAAGGATCTCGGCTATGACTTAACACAGGAAGAGGTAGAGAGCGCCTTTGAGAAATTTAAGCATCTTGCTGACCAGAAGAAGGACATATACGATGAGGATATTGAGACACTTGTGTCAGAAGAGATATCAAAAATACCGGAGGTCTACAGCCTTGTTGACTTGACAATATCAGGCGGCATTAATGTAAGGCCGTCTGCAAAATTAAAACTGAAGGTGGATGACCATATTGTGGAAATGGAAGAGCATGGAGACGGGCCTGTTGATGCAGCATACAAAGCAATAGCAACTATAACAAAGACAAAGAGCAATCTTTTAAAATTTGAGGTAAAGAGCATAACAGGCGGGACAGATGCGCTTGGCGAGGTAACAGTATCCCTTGAGGAGGACGGAAAAACAGTAAGGGGACATGGAGCTGATACTGATATTATTGTAGCAAGCGCAAAGGCATATATCAATGCCCTGAATAAGCTATCGTATATTAAAAAGGATAGAAAATAAACAAGACAAAGGGCTTGATTTGAAAGAATAGTTTGTGTATACTTTGCAGATTGTCTAACGAGAATGCCTATGGGAATGACCATAACAGAAAAGATACTCGCTGCCCACTGTGGAAAAGATAAAGTTACACCCGGTGAGCTAATCAACTGCAAGGTAGATATTGTCCTTGCAAACGATATCACCGCGCCCATTGCAATAAAGGAGTTCAGAAAGGCAGGGGCAAAGAGGGTCTTTGATAAGGATAGAATTGCGCTTGTGCCTGACCACTTTGCGCCGAATAAGGATATCCAGTCTGCTGAGCAGACAAAGATGCTCAGGGAATTTGCCAAAGAACACAATCTCTCTTTATATTTTGAAGTAGGCAGGATGGGCGTTGAGCACGCACTTTTGCCAGAGCAGGGGATAGTCGGCTCAGGTGATGTGATAATCGGCGCTGACAGTCATACATGCACATACGGAGGACTCGGCGCCTTTTCAACAGGCGTTGGAAGCACAGATGTCGCTGCTGCAATGATTACAGGAGAGATATGGTTTAAGGCGCCTGAGTCCATGAAGTTTATCTATTGCGGAAAATTGAACAAATGGGTAAGCGGCAAGGATCTGATACTCTATACAATCGGAGACATTGGCGTTGATGGCGCGCTTTATCGTGCAATGGAGCTTACAGGCGAGGCAATAGAAAACATGGGAATGGCTGGAAGGCTTACAATGTGCAACATGGCAATAGAGGCTGGCGCAAAGAACGGTATTATTGCGCCTGATAAGATTACAGAGGAATATGTTAAAGGCAGGGCAAAGAGGCAATATAAATTTTATCAGAGCGATAAGGATGCAAAATATGTGGATGTGCGTGAATATGACTGCAATAAGATTGAGCCAGTTGTTGCATGTCCTCATCTTCCTGAGAATACAAAATTTGTAAGCGAGCTGAATCATGTAACCATTGACCAAGTATTTATCGGCTCCTGCACAAACGGAAGGATTGAAGACTTAAGAGAGGCAGCATCTGTAATAAAAGGCCGGAAGGTCGCACCCTATGTGAGGGTGATCGTAATACCTGCAACTCAAGAGGTATATAGACAGGCAATGAAGGAAGGGCTCTTTGATATATTCCTTGATGCAAATGCCTCAATCTCCACGCCGACATGCGGGCCATGCCTTGGCGGACACATGGGCGTACTTGCAAAAGGCGAGAGGGCAGTTGCAACATCAAACAGAAACTTTGTCGGCAGGATGGGGCATCCAGAGAGCGAGGTCTATCTTTCAAACCCTGCTGTTGCTGCTGCATCTGCTGTTTTGGGAAGGATAGGTTCACCAGAGGAGTTAAAATGACTTTCAAGGGCAATGCATGGAAATTTGGGAGCGATATTGATACAGACGCAATAATACCTGCAAGGTATCTGAACACATCAGACCCTGCTGAGCTTGCAAAGCACTGCATGGAGGATGCAGACAAGGATTTTGCAAAAAAGATTAAAAAGGGAGACATCATTGTTGCAGACAAAAACTTTGGATGCGGCTCATCACGGGAGCATGCGCCAATATCAATAAAGGCATGCGGCATCTCATGCGTTATTGCAAAATCCTTTGCAAGGATATTTTACAGAAACGCCTTTAATATTGGACTCCCAATATTAGAATCGCCAGAGGCATCAGAAAAGATAAAAGAAGGCGATGAGATTGAGGTTGATATAGAAAAAGGGATTATAAAAAATCTTACAAAAAAAGAGGACTATAAAGTCAATCCAATACCAGCATTTATGCAGGAGCTTATTAATGCAGGAGGCCTGATGGAGTGGGTAAAGAAGAAGGCAAAAATTTAAAACGCAAATAAACTATTTTTTTGTCAGTCATTCCTGCGAAAGCAGGAATCCAGAAAAAGGAACTGGATTCCGCATCAAGTTCGGAATGACAGAAATAGGGCAACACAGTAGTGAGATAAAGATAATCATAAGTTAAATTTCAAAATTAAGGAGGATTCATAATTAAATGTCTAAGACACACAAGATTGCAGTTCTGCCAGGCGATGGAACAGGACCCGAAGTCGTTGCAGAAGGGATTAAGGTATTAAAGGCTGCTGCTGCAAAAAGAGGGTTTAAACTTGATTTAACAAACTTTGATTTAGGCGGCGAGAGGTATTTAAAAACAGGCGAGATTCTGCCTGACTCTGCCTTAAATGAGCTTAGAAAATTCAAGGCAATATTTTTAGGCGCAATAGGCCATCCGGATGTAAAACCCGGCATACTTGAAAAAGGGCTTTTATTAAGGTTGAGATTTGAGCTTGACCAGTATATTAATTTAAGGCCTATAAAACTTTATGCAGGTGTTGATACGCCTTTAAAGGGTAAGGGGCCGGAGGATATAGACTTTGTTGTTGTTAGGGAAAACACAGAGGGCCTTTATGCAGGCGCAGGCGGCACATTAAAAAAAGGGACGGCTGATGAGGTTGCTGTTCAGGAATCTATTAATACGAGAAAGGGTGTTGAGCGCTGCATCAGATATGCCTTTGAATATACAAAAAAGAGGAACAAGAGAAAGAAGCTGACGCTCTGCGGTAAGACAAATGTCTTAACCTATGCCTTTGATTTGTGGGAGAGGGCGTTTAATGATGTAAAAAAGGAATACCCTGACATAACAACAGATTATGCCCATGTTGACGCAACAACTATGTGGATGGTAAAAAATCCTGAATGGTTTGATGTGATTGTTACTGATAATATGTTCGGCGATATCATCACTGATTTAGGCGCAATGATTCAGGGAGGAATGGGCATTGCTGCTGGCGGGAATATAAATCCACAAGGCACATCCATGTTTGAGCCTATAGGAGGCTCTGCGCCAAAGTATACAGGCAAGAATGTAATAAATCCCCTTGCTGCAATATGCGCTGGAGGAATGCTCCTTGAGCATATTGGAGAGGAAGAGGCAGCATTGGATATTGAAAAGGCTGTAATGAAGGCAGTGAGCAAGGATATTAAAAACCTCGGCGCTGGCAAAATGGGGATGACTACAACAGAGGTTGGAGATCTGATAGCAAAATATGTAGCGGCTTCGTAAAAAGTCTATCTGCGGCGTTGTCGCTTCGGCCTCGCATCCTCACATACTAACATGTATGCTGCGGTGCGAGTCCTTGCTCCGCCTTGCATCTGGAGCTTTTTACTTTGTCGACTTATAAACCTTTTATGATTGCATCAAATATGGGGGTATAATATGGCACTCTTGCAGAGAAATTTTTGGATCTTTCTTGTATTTATTCTTTTAGGCGCCTTTTTAGGAAGCATCCTCGGCGAGATACTCGGCATCGTAGCACCAGAGGGGCCATTAAGGAATATCTTTCTTAAAGGCTTTAAAATCGGCATTGACCCTGCATTTACGCTAAATATAAGGATTATTACCTTTACAATCGGCTTTACATTCTCAATTAACTTGATGAGCATCTTGGGGATGATTATCGGGGTATACCTTTATAAGCAGTCGTAAGAGCCTTATCATTAGACGCTATGACCCAACTAATGTTTTTTTTCCACATCAATCTAAGATGTATGAAGCGGTCTTTAAAAAGGCTTGACACGCAGGCTAAGTTAGTATATATTTATAATATATACTTTAGGAGGTCGGCAAATGAAGACAGCAAAACTTTTTCAGAACGGCCAGAGCCAGGCTGTACGGCTGCCAAAGGAATTCCGGTTTGATGGCGATCGTGTATATATAAAGAAGGCCGGAAATGTTGTGGTCATGATACCCATCAAACACTCATGGGATTCATTTTTCAACAGCCTTGGCAAGTTTTCCGATGACTTTATGGCCGAGCGAAGACAACCCAAGACCCAGAAGCGGGAAGACTTCTAATGAAGTATATGCTGGATACTAACATCTGCATCTACATCATCAAGCAAAAGCCCTCCAAGGTCATTAGCCATTTCAGACACCAGGCAATAGGCGATATCGGCCTTTCATCAATAACCCTTGCCGAGCTTGAGTACGGTGTTGCCAAAAGCCGCCATGCAGCGCAAAACCATGAAGCCCTTAAGGAATTTCTTCTTCCCCTCGAAATTGCACACTTTGATGAAAAGGCTGCCAACATATACGGCCAGGTGCGTGCAGAGCTTGAGAAGAACGGGATGCCTATCGGCTCAATGGACACCCTCATCGCTGCTCATGCACTGAGCCAGGACGTTATATTAGTTACGAACAATACAAAAGAATTCAGACGCGTTCAGAACCTCAAGGTTGTAAATTGGTCAGCATGAACTGCTAAAAGCCATTGGCAGTTATGAGGGTTTAAATATAATGGGGTGTTATGAATAGCTTACCATTCCTTCAACGATACTTAGCAGAAAAGATAGCCCTGCAAAAAATGGCTGGGTCTATCAGCAGGTTGTCATCTGTCCTTGCAAAATCAACAATAGAATTAAATCCGCATCAAATATCCGCTGCCCTTTATGCCTTTAACAGCCCGCTCCAAAGAGGCGCAATTCTGGCTGACGAGGTTGGCCTTGGCAAAACAATAGAAGCAGGCATTATTATCTCTCAGCTTTGGGCAGAAGGCAAAAAAAGAATTTTAATTATTACGCCAGCTTCTTTAAGAAAACAATGGCAGGATGAGCTATCAAATAAATTCGGGCTCAATTCAGAAATTTATGACGGCCCATCATTTACAGAGAAGGTTAACAGCGGTGAATCTGTTCCTTTAACCTATGATGGTATTTTTATTGTCTCATACCAATTTGCATATAGCCGTTCAAAATTAATAGAGAAGCAGCCATGGAATCTTGTGCTGATTGATGAAGCGCATAGAATGCGAAGGGTCTATAGAGGCCGAGACGCATCTAAAATGGCCTATGAAATCAGAAAGATTATTGCAGGTAAACCTAAAGCATTGCTTACTGCTACACCGCTTCAAAATAACCTTATGGAGCTTTATGGCATAGCCAGTTTCATTGATGATAAGCTTCTCGGCACGCCATATAGCTTTAAAACCCGTTTTGTAGACCCTCTTTCCGAAATTAATGAAGCAAATAAAAGCAGGCTCAGGGAATTAAGGCTCTTAATCAAGGGAGAGGAAAGCAATGACCCTATGAGTGTTTCAGGAATCCTCACCAGAACACTCAGAAAAGAGGTTTTAGAATATGTACGTTTTACCAACAGGAAATCATTGACCTTTGATTTTACGCCAACAGATGAGGAGGTTGAGCTTTACGAAAGGGTTTCTTCATATCTTCAGCGTGATGAATTAGCTGCAATCAATACCACTCAGCGAAACCTCATGATACTTGTTTATAGAAAAATCCTTGCAAGCTCTTCTTTTGCCATTGCGGGTACACTAAAGAAATTAATTGAGTCTTTGGAAAAAGAGCTTAAACTAAGGGCTAAGGAAAATAATCTAAAAATTGAACCTGAAATTACATCTGGAGAAGCAGAGGATGAAGGAATAGAGGAAGAACTTGAAGATGCAGAAGTGGAAATGTCAGAACAGCAGGCGAAGCCTGAGAAACCAAGAATTGATGCAAAAAAATTCAGCGATGAGGATGTTCAAAGAGAGATAGAAGAACTAACAGACTATTACAAATTGGCAGTCTCAATTGAGAAAAATAGTAAAGGAGCGGCGCTTATCTTAGCCCTTAAATCCATTTTTGCTTTTGCAAAAGAAAAGGGCTGGCCTCAAAAGGCTGTCATCTTCACGGAATCAAGAAGAACTCAGGAATATGTATCAAGCATCTTGAAGGATAATGCGATAACCTTCACGCTTTTTAACGGCTCAAACACCTCACCAGAAGCAAGAAAGAGTTACGAAAGGTGGTGCAGGGAATTTCCAGAGTTTGGCTCTACCGGCTCATTTTCCGCTAATATGCGGCAGGCCCTTGTATATGACTTTGAAAAGAATTCTCAGGTGCTGTTAACAACTGAGGCAGGCGCAGAAGGATTAAACCTGCAATTTTGCAATATAGTCATTAATTACGATTTGCCATGGAATCCCCAAAGGGTTGAACAAAGGATCGGCAGATGCCATCGCTACGGCCAGAGGCATGATGTTATTGTCGCTAATTTACTTAATACAAGAAATCGCGCAGACAAAAGGCTGCTTGAGCTTCTTCAAAGCAAATTAAATCTGTTTGACGGGCTCTTTGGCTCATCAGATGAAATCTTAGGCGCCCTTGAATCAGGGATTGATTTTGAAAAAAGGATACTGGATATATATCAATCCTGCAAGACACCTGAAGAAATTGATACAGCATTTGATGCGCTTCAGGAATCCCTTCAAGCAAGGATTTCAAATAATATGTTAAAGCTGCGTTCATACCTTACAGAATTTGATGACTCTGTTAAAGACCTTTTCAAAAGGACAAAGTTTGATACTGAAAAAGCCTTGACAGAGTTTGACAACGACCTACAAAAATTATGCCGCTTTGTCATTGGCGATAACATAAAAGAGACAGATAACGAAGGCGTATATGAATTGTCATGTAATGGAGATAAACATCTAATCGCCTTTCGCAGCCTAAAAGAAAATGAAATCGGCAAGATTCCACGGGCGCACAAAGAGCATCCTGTCCTTAACGAGATAATCAGCAAATCCCTATCAGTTGAAACAAACCCTATACCAACAACTGTTTTCAATTATTCCATTGGCAATAAAAAGATTTCTCAATTAGAGCCTTTATTGAATAAAGACGCATTCATGTTTATTTTCAAATTAAAGATTAATGGCATAGAAACAGAGGAGACGCTATCGCCGCTTGCATTTGTTAAAGAAAAGAAATCATATAAACCGCTTGACCTTCCAACTTCAAACCAGATTTTGACGCTTGATATTTTAAATAATACATTTTCAGATGAAGCAATATTAGAGCTCCCTTTTTCAAAAGAGGAGCTTTTATCGCACTGGAATAATTGGAAATCGCAGGCTCTGGAGATTTACCAGAAAAAGAATGACAGGCTATACGACAGGGAGATTGACCGCATAAACCGATATTATAAAGACTATGCCTTAAGGGTAGAGGATAAAATTAATAAATTGGAAAAAGAGTTGACAGAATTAAACAGAAAGAGGGATAATTCAGCAGACCTTTCAGAGCGCAGGGACTTGCATAAAAAGATACAAAAGGCAGAGCTTGATATTGAAAAGCTAAGAATAGAACAGATAAAACTTAAGGAAGAGGCTTTTACCAAAAAGCAAAAAGACCTTGAAGGACTTGATAAAAAATTTGAAATTACAAGTGAAGAAAAACTAATAGCAATAACGCATTTCAGAATTATATGAATACTATCTTATTGGAAAAAAAGAGAAGGCAGGATTTAGGCATATTTTACACAAGGCCGGAGATTGTGGACTTTATGTATGATATCCTGCTTATCTGGAAGGAAAAGGAAGATAAAGAAACCAACAGATGGGAGCTTCACAAACCAAAGCACTATCCTTCGGTAATAGACCCTGCCTGCGGCGAGGGGATTTTTCTTAAAAAGGCAATAGAGAGAAATTTTACAAAACCTGACTGGGTTTTTGGAATGGATATTGATGAGGAGGTTGTTGAACGTTGGCCAAGCATCAACCTCCTTGAGGCATTTGATAATGATGAAACAAAGCTGAAAGCACACTTCTTTCATCAAAACGGTTTATCCCACATAGAATGGAAACAGCACAAGGAAAAATATTATGGAAAATTAAAAAAGGCGGACATTAAAAGCGAACAATTTAACCTTGTTATTGGCAATCCGCCTTATGGCGGCATTGGCATTGATTTATCGCAGCACCCGAGCAGAGAGGCATTAAAGCTTTTAGCAACTCTGAAAAAATTCCGCATATTCACAGCCAAAGGCAGTGGCAGCAAGAAAAGAAACGGCGCAGAAATAAATTTGGGGTTATTTGACAATCTTGTTGCAGAATATTCACCGACATACACAAGCACAGGCGTCAGCGCAAAAGCTATAGAATCAATGCAAATAGAGGCGCTGTTTATTGAGAGGTTTATACAATTATGCAAACAAGACGGCTGGATAGCCATAATAATTCCAGACGGCATCTTAGCAAATTCAAACATGCACTATGTGCGCGAGTTTATCGCAGACAATACAAAAGTTGAGGCGATTGTCTCGCTTCCAAGAGACGCCTTTAAGCATGTCGGGACTTCTGCCAAGACAAGCATCCTGTTTTTAAAAAAACAGAAAACGGATAATCTTAAGTATCCAGTTTTCCTTGCGTCTCTTAACAAGATGGAAGAAAAAGGGCTGAAAATGCTTTCTGAACAATATAAGGAGTTTTATTACAATGCAAAACTTAAATACCTTGATGACAGTTTATTCTAATGATTTTGTAATGGTGAGGGTGGATAGGACGCTGAAAGAGATGATGGAAGAAGAACCTTTTTGCAGATGGGATATTAATTACTATCTACCCCAATGGGATGATTTAATTAGCGAATTAAAACATAGTGTTATTGAGGTAAAATTTCTTAAAGAATTTTTCGAGGACAACGACTGGCTTATTGCAACAGACCATATCAGAGCATCAAGAGGAGAGCATGAAGGCCATAAATATCCTATAGAGTATTATTCACCAGCAGGATTTAATTTTACTGGATACGACATATACAACATTCCTCGTTGCAGTAAAAATGCATATGATAGAATGGTAAGAGCTCAAGTTTATCAATATGATGTTTTGCTCGGAGGATTTGGAATGGGGCCAACAGGAAAGTCTGTATTATTATTACACAAGCCAGCAGATAAAGCTATTGTTGGTAACATTTTTATCATAAGAACAGGTACAAATTACAATCCTTTTATCTTAGATACTTTTTTTAAATGTAAATATGGACAAGCTCAGTTCAATAGATATAAGACAGGTGTTGCTTTTAATAGTTTAAGTAATGATGAAATCCGCTACCTCCTTGTTCCAAATTTTCCGGCTAAAATTGAAAATCAAATTGAAGTAGAATATAAAAAAGTATATCTATATCACGATAAGGCGATGGAGGCTAAGGCAAAGGGCGATCAGGCGGGGCATAGAATAAATATTGAAACAGCAGAGGCAATCTTGAAGGATTTGATTGCAAAAACAGAGGCTGTCATCAGGGGCGAGAGGGAGGATGTGGTTTAGTGTCTGGAAGATCTGAAGCATCTTATATTGTTCATGATGTGTTGCCTTTATTTGCCAGATACGGCTATCCCTCTGCAGGAGACCGTGAGCATGTTAAAGTGAACGATGTTCCTGTTTATCGTCCGAGCGGAGGCAAAAGCGGCTCCACAATGGATATTGTTTATTACTATAATGGCGAGCCGCTTTTATTGGTAGAGGCAAAAAGGGAAAAACGCTCGCATGAAAAGGCGCTTGAAGAATCAGAAAATTATCTGAGAAACTTTCCAACAAAAGACAAAAAGTTTGCGCCGTCAGGCCGCCAGCCGAGGTATATTGCAACCACCGTCGGCAGGGAAATCAGGTTTTACCGCCATCGTTTTGACGTATCTCCAGACGGCTTGCTAAAACAAATATCTGAACCAATAAATATACTGACCTTTGATGAACTGCTTGAACAGTATGGACTTATTAAAGGCTACAAGCCTAAAACGCTTGAACCTGAATCATTCAGAAAGGATTTTCTTAATGAGCTTGCAGCAGTTTATAATACCTCCACAGACGGCAGGATAACTCCTGATGTTATAAAAAATGTTTCATGGCATATTCTGAACTATCTTGAAAATCAGAAGACCTATGTTAACCGTTATCCCTACACTGAACTTGATAGAGAATTATTCAGACAGGAACATGCCAAAGACCTTCATCGTAGGTTTGATATTATAGGCTCATTAGGCCCTGCCATTGCAGAACAGTTCAGAAGCTTTATTCTTAGGGCCTTTCAAGGCACAGACCTTAATCAATACCTTACTGAACAGTGTGTCATTGCCTTTATGATAAATCTTATAGGAGAAATAAAAAATAATTGGAATGTTATTGACTTTGAATGTGGAAGCGGCGGTTTCCTTGCAGCAGCGGCTAAGAAAGACATTCCTATTAAAAATATGTTGGGGATAGATATTGATGAACTACCTTTTATCGTGGCTAAAACATATCTTGCGCTTTATTTTAAGAAGGCAGGTAAGACAGAGATAGATCAGATACCAGTTAAACAGTCAAACGGTCTGTTTTCTGTTGGGGATGACTGGGATTTAGTTGTTGGCAATCCTGCAGGCAACGCAAAATATGAACGGGATAATATTGATGAGGTTTTGAACAACCTTGAAAGAGACCTTGACCAAAATGGAAAGGATGATAAGTTTTCTGAGTATAATTTTTCAATCCAGCAGGCAGTAAGGTCCTGCAAGGTTGGCGGGAGGATTTGCCTTGTCCTCCCAGAAGGTTTTTTCTCAAACTCTCAGGATGAGGTTTTAAGAAAGTATGTGGCAAAGCACTGCAAAATACTCGCCATAATTAGCCTGCCAAGAGGCGTGTTTAAGAAAGGCACATCTACAAGAACAGTAAATTCAGGCAGCCAGACCACATCGCAAAAGATGTCAATTCTTTATGCTGAAAAAATAAGAGATGTTGCAGATGGCGAAGGCATAGAGATTGACAACACAAAACTCGGTTATTCAGTTTTCTTAGCCAATATATCAAAGCCTGAGTCAACTGCCGGTTCAGTTTGCGAATGGCTTGAGCCGAGGCTGAATATGGTTTTGGAAGAATGGAAGAAGTGGCAGTCTGAAAAGCATCTGTCAGAATTAGAAGACTCTTTATTAAAGGATGCTTATGAAAGCCAAAAGAATACACAAGGCAAAAGAAAAACCTCAAAAAAGGATGATAAGCAAATGCGACTGTTATCAGAAGAACCCCTGCCGACTAAAGAACCCAAAAAAGTAAAATCTAAAGTTATTATCAGTAAGGCATTAGGTGGATTATTTAAAGAGAAGAAAAAGAAATAGACAAGCTTGTGCAAAAAAGCACATGCACATTATCTGGCTGGCAAAAGGCGATAATTTGAGATTGTGAGGGGAAGCGTGTAGAAATCGGATGGCCAGCGGACTTCAGTATCAACTACGACATCAAATACCGCATGGGGCGGGAGAGTGGGGAGGAAGATTGACACAGGAAGTACTCAAAAAATAGCATTCGTTCTCTCTCAATCTTACAAAACCATACAAAAACTCTTATCTCTCAAACGCTGCTTGACGGATGGCTTGCTTGCTGACAAGGTGAGGTAAATTGTCTTATTTCAAGGATTAATAGTCCTTGAAATTGACAAATTAAAAGGAATTTGATGGGGCAAAAAAAGTTTAAAACCGCCAAAAGAATGGGCCGAGGCATATCCTGACTCTGAATTTGCAATAATATCACAGGAAAATTATCTGGAGTTTATTACATAAATTTCAGACAGAGAACTGGCGCATCTTGAAGAAAAGAATCACTCAAAAACATTAGCGAGAGGCTACTTCTTAACCCCCACTGCTATGCCCCTCTCCTTCAATGCCTTTATCCTGTCCCGTAACTTTGCTGCCTTTTCAAATTCCATGTTTTTTGCTGAATCCCTCATCTCCTTTTCGAGGCTCTTGATTATTGCTGGCAGCTCTGTATCAGGTATATACTCTGCCTCATTCTCCCTTACTAATGGCACAGTATAGTAGTCCCTCTCTGCAATATCGCTAAGCACATCATAAATACCCTTCTTTATGCCCTCTGGCGTAATATTATTTGCCTTATTGTATTCCATCTGAATCTTTCTTCTCCGCTCTGTTTCATCAATTGCCTGCTGAATGGAATTTGTGATTACATCAGCATACATAATCACCTCGCCGGATACATGCCTTGCTGCACGGCCTGCTGTTTGTATTAAAGAACGAAAGGAGCGAAGGAAACCTTCTTTATCTGCATCAAGGATTGCTACAAGAGAGACCTCTGGCAGATCAAGCCCTTCTCTTAACAGATTTATCCCAATCAATACATCAAACTCGCCTGCACGGAGATTGCGGATAATCTCCACCCTTTCAAGTGTCTCTATCTCTGAATGGAGATATTGAACGCGTATTCCGATGTCATGATAATATTCTGTCAAGTCCTCTGCCATCCTCTTTGTCAAAGTGGTTACAAGCACCCTCTCTTTCTTTTCAACCCTCTTTCTTATCTCTGTAAGAAGGTCATCCACCTGTGTTGCAGCAGGTTTTATAGTAATCTTTGGATCCATTAATCCTGTTGGCCTGATAACCTGCTCAACAATCTTTTCCTCGCTTTGCTTAAGTTCATAAGGCCCTGGCGTGGCAGATACATAGACTACCTGATTTACAGCCTTCTCAAACTCTACAAAGGCGAGTGGCCTGTTGTCGTAAGCAGATGGAAGCCTAAAGCCGTACTCAACGAGGCTCTTCTTCCTTGATTTGTCGCCTGCCCACATCCCTGTAATTTGCGGTATTGTTACATGGCTTTCATCTATGATTATCAGGGAATCCTTTGGAAGATAATCAATCAAAGTTGGCGGAGGCTCGCCCTCTTTTCTGCCGCTTAAATGCCTTGAATAGTTTTCAATGCCGTGGCAGTAGCCTATCTCTTTAATCATCTCCAAATCAAAGCTCGTTCTTTGGTTAATCCTCTGCGCCTCAACGAGCATATTTTTGTCTTCAAAGTATTTTATCCTGTCAGCGAGCTCTCTTTTAATCCCCTCCATAGCAATCTCAAGCCTGTGTTTTGGCGTAACATAGTGGCTGTTTGGATAAACTGCAATCTTTGGCAGGCGTCTTAATTTCTGCCCTCTCAACGGGTCTACTTCATAAATAGCCTCAACAGTATCGCCAAACATCTCTATCCTTAGGCAGTTGTCATTAGATGAGGCTGGGAATATCTCTATTATATCTCCCCTTACCCTGAATGTGCCTCTGTGAAAATCAATATCATTTCTTTCATACAATATCTCAACGAGCTTTGATAATATCCTGTCCCTGTCCATCTCCATTCCCTGTTCAAGAAATAAAAGCATGTTGTGATATGCCTCTGGAGAGCCGAGGCCGTATATGCAGGACACAGAGGCAACAATAATAACATCATTCCTTTCAAATAAAGATGATGTTGCAGAGTGCCTCATTCTGTCTATTGCATCATTTATGGATGAGTCTTTTTCAATGTATGTATCTGTCTGAGGAATATATGCCTCTGGCTGATAATAGTCATAGTAGCTGACAAAATACTCAACAGCATTTTCAGGAAAGAAGGCCTTAAATTCATTAAAGAGCTGTGCAGCGAGTGTCTTGTTATGGACAATCACAAGCGCTGGCTTATTCACATTGACAATAACATTTGCCATTGTAAAGGTCTTGCCAGAGCCTGTAACACCGAGGAGTGTTTGGTGCCTTGCATCCTTTAAGACCCCCTCTGTAAGAGCATCAATTGCCTTCTGCTGGTCGCCGCGTGGCTTGAAATCTGAAATAAGCTTAAAAACCATATTAATCTCCTATAGGAATAATTTTTCCTATTTTGCTACATAAAATACCAATTATAGTAAATCCTTTTCATAATGTACTTTATAAATTGTAATGATTTCAATACATTAGGTTCTGGCACTACTCTTGCTATATACATGATGGATACATATAATCTGTTATAAGGATATAGTTTTTTCTTGAACAATATCCTTAATTGTAGTATTCTTAATACACTTTTGAAATGAAAATATTATGAATTATATCACTTCTCCACAATCTTTAACAGACCTATTAGAAATATCCACCTGGCTGCAGGTACAGGACAGCCTTTCCTCTATTATTGGATATGAGGTGTCAATCTCAGACGCCGATGGAAGGCTGCTATGCCGTCCAAGCAATGAAAATAATATATGCAGGATTGTAAAGGAGACTGCAATAGGCGCATCGCTGTGCAATGACTACTGCGGCAAGAGTATAAAAGAAGCGGTCAGAAAAAAAGAGCCTTTTCTATTTAAGTGCCACGCTAATCTATACAGCTTTACCGCGCCGATTATACTTGATGAAAAACATCAGATAGTAATATTAGGCGGCCATACATTCTTTTCCTACAGGGATTTTACTGCCTTTACAAAAAATGTAGATTCACTGGGTATAGACAGGGCGCGGATTCTCAGCCTTAACAAAGACCTCAAGTTCAGCGACAGCATGGCATTAAAGCAATCATGCAGGTATATTAATACCAGCGCTAACAATATGCTGAAGAATATATACTCCCAGAATATATTCAAGCACAAATTCTCACAGCTTTTGACGCTCTTTAATGTCAGCACTGACCTGAGCTTTGATATTCCTCATTATGAGATATACGGCATGATATTAAATGTGCTCGGCATACTCTTTGATGTTAATACAGCGTCTATAATGCTTTGGGCTTCGGATGAGGGGATATTTAAGACCAAGACGTCATTCGGCCAGAGGGAGGATCTTGTTTTAAATTATACAACAGATGCAAAAAAAGGCATCTTTGGCCAGATAATGAAGGAGCATAAGGCAGTCTCTACAAGAAATAGATTTGAAATCCTGGAAACAGGCCTCCCTGCAGAGATTCAATCGCTTGATATATTCCCTCTTTTTAAGGGAGAGGGCGTCAGCGGATTGATAGCCATATTTAATACTGATATGTCAGAGGATGATAAGAAGATAATTGCGTCATTCTGCAATCAGGTTGCACTTGTCCTTGAGAATCTGAAGCTGAAGTCAGAGCTGCAGGAAAAGCTTAAAAACCTCTCTATCTTAATGGAGATAAACAAGGCAGTCGGCTCTACGCTTGACTTTGAAAAACTCCTGCAGGTTATACTTGAAAAGTCAACGGAGCTGGCAAAGGCGTCACAGGGTTCCTTAATGATATATGACGAAGAAAAGCTTGAACTTGCTATAAAGGCAACAAAGGGATTCCATGAAAAGATTGTTGAGCAGTTCAGGATAAAGCCGGGCGAAGGCATCGCAGGATGGGTGCTAAAGGAAGGGCAGCCCATTGTTGTTGAAGATATTGAAAGAGACGAACGTTTTGGAAAGAAGAGCCGGCCGCGGTATAAGACGCGTTCGTTTATTTCAATTCCGTTAAAAATAAACTCAAGGATTGTCGGCGTGCTGAATATCTCAGACAAGATTACAGGAGAGGTATTTTCAGAGGATGATTTAAATCTCCTCCTTTCCTTTGCTACACATGCATCAATAGCAATTGAACGTTCTGAATATTATAACAAGTCAGAGGTATTAAAGAAGATATCTATTACAGACCAGCTTACTGAACTGCTTAATCGCAGATATTTTCAGGAGCGTCTTACAGAAGAGATTGAGAGGTCAAAAAGGTATAAGTATCCGCTCTCTCTCATAATTCTGGATATAGATAATTTTAAAAATTATAATGACATGAACGGCCACCTTGTTGGTGATGAGGGCTTAAGGATTACAGCATCCTGCATTAGAAATGCTGTAAGGACAATGGATGTTGTGGCAAGATTCGGAGGCGAGGAATTTGCAGTAATCCTCCCGCAGACAGAAAAGGACGAGGCAAATATAATTGCAGAGAGGATAAGAAAAGAGGTTGAAAAGACCTATTATCCAATGGAAGAGACACAGCCAAATGGCGAGTTTACCATCAGCCTCGGCCTCGCTACATACCCTGATGACGCCAATGAGATGCTTGAGCTTATAAATAATGCAGACAGGGCAATGTATGCAGCAAAGACACAGGGTAAAAACAGGGTGATATCCTACTCATCAGATATTATAAATAATTTTATTTCCAATCCACTCTCACTGACTATGAATGGGACAAATGGTCTGTCAACGATTATTTAGCAAATAAGGCGTCTGTAAACTCATCAGCATTAAAATCTACAAGGTCGTCCATACCCTCGCCCATGCCCGCCATTCTAATCGGTATCTTAAATTCATCAACGATTCCTATTACAATCCCGCCTTTTGCAGTGCCGTCCAGCTTTGTTATTATCAAACCGCTTACGCCGATGCCTTCATTAAAGAGCCTTGCCTGTGAGATAGCGTTCTGCCCATTAGTTGCATCTAAAACAAGGAGTGTTTCATGGGGCGCGACTGGTAGCACATTTCCAATAACGCGTTTGACCTTTTTCAATTCTTCCATTAGATTGACTTTTGTATGAAGTCTTCCTGCAGTGTCAATTATAAGGACATCTGTCCCCCTCTGTTTTGCAGCAGAGACTGCATCAAAGGCAACTGCTGATGGGTCTGCCCCTGGCTTCTGCCGTATTACATCAGCGCCAACACGGCTGCCCCATGCCTCAAGCTGTTCAATGGCAGCAGCCCTGAATGTATCGCCAGCAGCAAGGAGTACCTCCTTGCCTTCCTTCTTGTATCTATGCGCGAGTTTGCCTATTGTTGTGGTCTTTCCCGCACCATTTACGCCGATAACGAGTATTACAAAGGGTTTTGAAGATTCTATATCCAATCTGCTGTCTACCCTGCTGAATATGTCCCTTATCTCGCCTTTTAAATATGCAATCAATTTTGCCGGGTCATCAAGCTCTCTTCTCTGAACCTTTTCCTCAATCCTTTTTATAAGCGCTGTAGTTGTTTTAACGCCAACATCCACGCTTATAAGTATTTCTTCAAGCTCGTCAAGCAGTCCCTTGTCTATCTGCTTTTTGCCAAGCAGAAGGGATTCAACCTTTGCTACAAATCCGCCCTTTGTTTTTTCTAAACCTTTTTTAAAGATATCTAAGATAGCCACTTTATAATTCCTCTCTAACCTTTTTAATTACATCTTTAAGCTTCATGATGCCCTTTCCAAGATTTGACTCAGGCTGCATAAAGAGCAGCAAAAAATAGCCTTCAGCAACAGGGGAGAGGATTAAGACAGCTTCGTCAAGAAAAATTACAATCTCTCTTATGCCGCCAAGTTCAAGCCTGTCCGAGGTTTCCTGAATATTTTTTATTATAATGCTCTTATATGCGCCCAATAGTTTCATGTCATACTCAGGCATCCTTGAATAGTGGTCTACTGCCTCGCCGTCAGCATCAACAAAGATGATGCCTATAGCGCCTTCAACATCCTTTACTAATGGCTGTAATATTTCTTGAAAAGACATAATTTATCCAAATAATTGAAACAGCAACACTGTAATCAATGCGCCAAAGAACGCACCGAGGATTACCTCAAATATTGTATGCGCGCCCAATGCAATACGGCTGTGGCTTATTACCCCTGCAAGGACAAATATCAGTATTGCAATTAGGACGTTTCGTGTAATAAATGTAACAGCAACCCAGATTGCAAATGCAACTGCTGCGTGACCGCTCGGCATACCGCCGTATAACGGTCTCCCTTTCTTTGAGTAGGCCTTACTCATTATTACAGCTATTATAACAATCACCAGCGCAATAAAGGTGATATGTTCAGGGCTGTTTTTAGCAAATTCAATTCCCTTTGTAAAGGGCTCTTTTATGTGAGGATAAAGGACTAAGTAGCCAGTTACAACTGCGCCGATAGATGCAATCAGCACTGCGCCTGCTGCAGTGTCTTTTGCAATCTTAGCAAGCTTGCTATAAGAGGGTGATAAAAGGTCTACCGTAGCCTCAATAGCAGTATTTATCATCTCTGCAAAGAGGACAAAAAGGATAGCAAAGGCAAGGATAAGAAACTCCAGTTTTGTGATACTAAGAAAAAGGCTGAAGATTAAGATAGCAGCAGCAACCCAAAAGTGATAGCGCATGTGCCTCTGGGTCTTAGCCGCATACAGTATTCCTTCAATTGCAAGATTTATGCTCTCAAACCAGTTTTTTGGTTTCATGGGCAGCCAATATGGGATAAAATCTTCTTCTCCATCCTCCTCATTTTTTGTTCTTCCTTCCTGCCCCTCTCATGATCATATCCTATCAGGTGAAGCATCCCATGAATGAGCAAGATGGCAATCTCCTTATAAATGCCGTGATTCTTTTCCCTTGCCTGCCTTCTTGCTGTTGGCAGAGAGATGACTATATCGCCAAGGATGGCAGGATTTATATCAGGGTATTGGCCATCCCTCATTGAAAAGGCGAGGACATCTGTAGTCTTATCCTTACTGCGATATAGCCTGTTCATCTCCTGCATCTGGGTATCATTAACCAAGAGTATGCTTAACTCGCTATCAGTAAGCTCCAGCGCCATGAGAGCCTTTCTGGCCAATCCTTCTAATCTCTCTGAGCTTACCCTTATCCTTCTCTGCCTGTTTTTTATCAGTATTTTCATCAGCCTCACCGTAATCTGAAACCTTCATGTCTGGATAATCTATCCTGTGATGGAATATGCCTGTCAGCGACTTTGTAAAGCTTTCTGTTATAGAACGGAGGTCTTTTAATGTCAGGTCGCACTCATTCAACTGCTCGTCAATAAAAATATCCTTTACAATCTTTTCAACAAGATTGGAAATCCGGGACGGTGTTGGCTCTATCAAAAGCCGTGACGCTGCTTCAACTGCGTCAGCAAGCATGATTATTGCCGCAATCTTTGTTTGTGGCTTAGGGCCGTGATATCTGAAGTCCATCTCATTAACAGGCGGAAGGGCGGGATTATGGCAATCCAATGCCTTTTTATAAAAGAAGGTGGTTATCCTTGTCCCATGATGTTGATGAATAATGTCAATTACTTCCTTTGGAAGCCGATGCTCTTTAGCAAGCTCCACACCATCCTTAACATGGGATATAAGTATAAGGCTGCTCATGCTTGGCGTAAGCCTGTCGTGCCTGTTTACGCTGCCCATCTGATTCTCTATAAAATATTCAGGCTTGTTTATCTTGCCTATATCATGATAATAGGCAGCAACCCTTGTAAGCAGGGGATTAAGCTTAACAGCCTCTGCCGCAGATTCTGACAACGTACTTACAACCATGCTGTGGTGATATGTCCCAGGCGCTACAACAAAGAGCTGTCTTAATATCGGCTGATTCAAATCAAGGAGTTCAAGAAGCTTAAAATTTGTTGTTATCTTAAATGGCGCCTCCAAAAGGGATAAAAGACCGGTAGCTATTGTTGAGGCAATAAAGCCGCCTGAAATGCCAAAGGCAATATCAAGGGGCCCCTTAATCGTAAACAAGGCGGCATTATAAAGGTTTATTGCAATAATCAACAATACATTAATCAGTCCAACAAAGAGGCCTGCTCTCTGGAGTGCAGACCTTTTCTTGCATTGAATAACGCTGAAGGCAGCCACAATACCGCCAATAAATGAGAAGATGACATAAAACTGCTCTTCCCTTATCAGCATTCCCATAAAGAGGCTGTTTATAAAAGAAAAGACAATGGCAATATGTATATCAAAAAGGATAGCAGTAAGCATCGGGCCTATTACAACAGGAATGGCGAATATAATATCTGTGTTATTTATAAATTCATACTTTTCTGCAAATGAGCCTAACAAAAAATAGAAGAATTTTGTTATAGCCACATTGCCGACTATAAGTATTCCCATCAGCAGGAATTTTGACAGGTCAAAGGAAAGATAGTTTTTATACCTCATTATATCCCTGTAAAAGGTATAGATTATTAAAGAGACGATAAGAATAATGCCAAAAAAGACCTGAAAAAGATAACTCTTTCTTTGATATTTGCTGATTTCCTCAAGGATTGTTATATGCTCCTCTGTAACCCTCTGGCCGTTTTTTAATATTGTCTCGCCTTTGTTTATCTTATAAAAAAGAGGTTTTACATTTGCGACTGCTTCCTTCTTCCTTGCCTCTGTCTCAATCTTATTAAACATGAGATTCAGGCCGAGCATTTTAGCGCATATCTCTGAGACAGCATTCTTAAGGGGATTATTAGAAGAGGGGAAAAGAGATGCAGCAAGGCTGAGCATCTGCTGATTTGCCTCTTTCACATCAAGGATATTAGACAGGCTTCTCACATGACTTTCTCTGTTGTCGCTGATTGTACGGATAATTATCCCCTTTTCCTTATCAGCCTCAAGAAAGTATCTGTCTGCAACAATCCCTTTTTCCATTACTGAGGTCAATATCCTTATTATCTTATCCTGTGCATCCTTGCTGTAGTCAATTGAAAGAAGAGCCTTGAGTGTGGCAGCAGATACAGGGATTCCGAGCTTTTCAACAAAGGCTGCTTCTCTGGCCTTAAGCGCCTTTGCATTAATCTCGCCTCTTTTAAATTCTGGTGAGGCAATACGCATATCATCAAAGCCTGAGGCAAGTTTTGCCTCTATCTGGAAAGCGGCATTTGCATCAAAATCGTATATGGAAAGAATAGACTCCTCAGCCTTCTTCTGGTTCTTTTTTATTGTTGCCGCATCACGCACTATTAAATCAAGAGGCGCCTTTATGCTTTTCTGAACAACATCTCCAACTATTAATCTTGGAGTGGAGAAGATGCCGCCTGGTATAAGGAGAAAACTCAAAAGAAGCACAATCGAAATACCAAGGAGTAAAGCCGGCCATAATCTGTCTTCTGCTATTTTATTAATCCAGTTTAGATTTATCTTAAAGCTCATCTGCGCGAATCTCCTTTATCCTTCCCAATCTTTTCTAAATGCCTTTCGTATGCCTTGACTATCTGCTGGACAAGTTTGTGCCTCACAACATCCCTTTCTGAAAAATATACAAATCTAATGCCCTTTACACTGCTCAGGATTTCCTGAATCTCAATCAGGCCGGATACCCTTTCACGGGGCAAATCAACCTGTGTAATATCGCCTGTAACAACTGCCTTTGAATTGAATCCGAGCCTTGTCAAAAACATCTTCATCTGCTCAGATGTCGCATTCTGCGCCTCGTCAAGTATAACAAAAGAGTCATTCAAAGTCCTGCCGCGCATGAATGCAAGCGGCGCAATCTCTACTGTGCCGCGCTCTATAAGCCTGTTTGCCTTGTCAAACTCCATCATATCAAAGAGGGCGTCATACAACGGCCTTAGATAGGGATGCACCTTTTCAAATATATCTCCGGGGAGAAAACCGAGCTTCTCTCCCGCCTCAACAGCAGGCCTTGCAAGCACAATCCTGCTCACCTCTTTTTTTACCAGTGAAGAAACAGCCATTGCCATGGCAAGATATGTCTTGCCTGTTCCAGCAGGGCCGATACCTATAACAATATCATTCCTGCGTATTGCTTCAACATATTTGCGCTGATTAGCAGACCTTGGTGTGATAAACCTCTTTTTTGAAGATACAGGAATAGTGTCTAAGAAAATCTTTTTTACAGAGACCTTTGGCTCTCTTTTAATGGAGTTTACGGCAAAGGCAACATCCTCCTGCTTTAGAGAAAACCCGCCTTCCGCCATTTCATTTATATCTGCTATCAGATTTTCTATTTTCTCCACTGCCACTGAATCGCCTTCAACAGACAGCTCATCCCCCCTTGCCACAACCTTAACATCAAAAAGTTCTTCCATAAGCCTGAGATTTGCGTCATGGCCGCCGTAAAGGGCGGGTATATCAATGCCTTCAGTCAGTCTTATTTTTGCAATCACACTCTTTCCCAAAAGTTATTTATCCTCTGCCCCTTCGTTGTTATTTTTGCCCCTGCCTTCGCAGGGGCAACCTTTGGCAGGAATCCATCTTCTTGTCATGCCTGAATGTTTCTGTCAGGCATCCAGACGCCGTCCCTGCGGAGGCAGGGATCCATAAAATGGATTCCCGCTCAGAAACTCTGCAGGAATGACATTCATTGCGTTGTTATTATTTTATCATATAACAGGCATGAAAAAAAGCAATAAAAAAGGGCGAACACAAGGTTCGCCCCTACATTGTTTATTGTATGGCCAGGTCTAAAACCTGCCTCTACTCTCTTTACCCGGCCTTTCTGACAAAATAACCTGGCCGCTCCTCAACCTCTTTCATTGTATATTCGCTCTTGCCCTCGTAAATTACAGCGTCAGGATAGTGGTTCATCAATATCTCCTTCACGCGTTCAAAGTCCTTTTCTAATATATATCTCCTGATAGGCAGGACAGCGTCATCAGCAGGTGAATACCAGTTTATTATAAGCTCCTTCACAGGCTCCAGCCTCTCCTTTTGATAATTCTTCTGCCAGTCCTCATACACATCCTCATCAAACCAGAGGGACGCCTCTGCCTTCTTTATCTTAAAGCCGTGCTTATTCTCCATCAAAAAACTCCAGAGCTTAAACTCCTCTAAGGGAACATAGCGGACATTGCCGTCATCCTCCCCCAAATTATCGCCCTCTCTGGCAAGGGTGCATCTTACAAGTTTTGTCTTACGCATAGAAATCACCTACCTTGGCTGATAATATTTTATTGTTTTATCTCAAAGGTAAGGCTTTGTGTTGCCTCACCGCCATTGCCATCAGTAACAGAAACAATAAAGGTGGTCTTTCCTTTCACATCAGGAGGGACATTCCATTGTATTGCTCCGGTTTTAGGGTCAATAGTCATGCCAGCAGGTGCAGATTTGAGCGAGTAGGTCAGGGTGTCTTCATCAGGGTCAGAGGCATTGACTTGATATGTATAAGTCTTTCCATCAAATTTAAAATTTGTATGTTCATTAATTATTGGAGATATATTTTTTATCTCTCTCTCCAATGTAATCGGTTTCCCATATGCCTCGCTGTCAAAGGGTGTTATTCTAACGGAAATTTTATCCCCGCGCTTAATCGGAGCTCCAATCTGTTTATCACTACCAGCAGGGACTTTGTTCTTTGTCCATTCATAAATAAAAGTGACCTTATCGTCATCAATATCCTTTCCTGTAACATCTACACCTAATATATCACCGGGTTTAAAAACCTCGGGGACAAACTTTACCTTGCTTATTTCAGGCGGCGCATTTTTTATTGGTATGGTATTTGAAAATATTTCCTTCTCCTGTATTATTGCTTTTACCTGAACTTTATCACCCTTCTTAGTAGTATCTGATAACTTAAATTGCTCTGAAGAAGGGCTTATGACAGAGCTTCCATTTACCAGCCATTCTACTTTTGCATCCGAAAGATTGAAACCCTTTGAAGTCAAAAATAGTGTTGAATTGCGTGTAACATCTATAGGAATAATTTCTAATAAATAAGGAGCGCCACTACTGCTTTTCCCAACCTCAGAAGGCCTCTGACCACCCACTCCAGCAGGTTTTTCTGATGAGCAGGATACTATCAGAAGTAAAGCTATATACCATAAATATTTATACATATAGAAGGTCATCAATATTGATAAAGTACAGACAGCTTTGCCCTTTCAGATGAATTTGCTGTTGACTCTGCATCTAACTCAACTGTATAGAGATATGGTATTTTCATTGGCGTTATTTCACCTGACGCATTAACTGTGCCATCTTTTAACAAACCTTCATCTGCGCCTGAATTGCCCACAACTGTGTCAACTATCTTTCCAAAGACAGTATAGCTTCCGAGAACAAAGGTCATATCATAAGAGGTTGCGGTAAGCGGATCAATAGATATTGAGCTGTTACAACCCGACCAGCAGGAAGTTGGCAGATTAAGTTTAGCGGCTAATCCTGTATAAGCGCCAATAGCGGTACAATCTGTTGTTCCAGCGGTAGCGCAGGTAATTGGAGTTGTAGTTGTGAGGGATAAAGGTCCTGTTAATGCGGCATCAAGCGGGTTTCCTCTGGCTGCAATGATCTGGTATGAAACTTCTGCGCCGCCCATACCAGCATCAAGGGCAATCTTATATCTCCTCTCCATGCCAGATATCTGCGTGCCAGATGTAATCATGTATATTAATCCTGCCATCATGCCAAGGGCAATTGCTGAAAATATCATTACTATTAAAAGGGCAGCGCCTTTTTCAGAATTAACAATTCTTGTTCTCATTATTTACCCCAAAGATTGTTTGTTTTTACAACTAATGTATAGACCTTCCATCTATAATTTTGAAAATTTGTGATTGCTGAGAGGTCCAAATCCTGTCCTAAAACAGCAGACTCTCCAACCCTGATACAAGTAGGGCAAGTCGCTGCGCCTGTAAAATTAGTGAAGGTATAACTTATATTCCTTTGACCTTCATGGGCTAAGATAAAAACCCTAACCTCTTTTACCTGTTCTCTTACCGCCTTGGCATCAAGTCCGGCTAAATCATCTGTTGAAGTATCAATGATTCCATCACCATTGGTATCTGAGCGAAAGACTATTTGCATATCAGCTACACAATCAAGTATAGGCAACTCCCACAGCCCGCCACCACTTTGATTAATTGTTGCCTTATAGAGGATACCTGTACCAGTTGCACATCTCGTCGGCATGTTAGTTGCAGGCGTCCTGATATAATAATCTGCCCTGTTAAATGGCATTCTTAAATTAGTATTATCGTCAACACCGTATATTATATTTGTCTCAGTATTATCTGCAGGCGCAAAGGTTAAAGTTGTATTGTATGTAGCATTAAACAAACCATTGACCAATGTCAATGTCCGTCTGTTTGCATCAGTGCTTCCTGGTGAAATGACAATTACACGGTCAGTATTAGCAAAATTATCTCCTGATAGTCCATTTCGTTTATCATCACCAGTTCCTAAACGGGTCCATCTTTGAGCAGCATCGTTTGTTGCAACATTGACAGCCTTAACTACAAGCACATCGCTGCCATTTATACCGATTCCGTTTCCACTTAAGATAGCCCTCGGCGGATTAGTTGTGGAATCATTAAACAGTGTATCATTGTGTGCTGTAGCCGCATCATTAACAGCCTCTGAATAATTAGCTCCATTCATATTCCACGGCAGGCCGTATCCCGCATGTTCTATATCACGCCTCAAAAGCTCAAGACCAATAATACCCTCTATGTTGGTCTCTGCTATCTTTCCCTGCTGTTTAAATTGTGTCAACTGACCAACAAACATTTGCGAAGCCGCAGCAATAGCAAGCACGAATATAACCATTGTTACCAGCAGCTCTATTAAAGTAAATCCGGCCTCTTTTTTAATCATGGCCTCCTCACTACTGTTGAAACAGTATAGGTGTAAGGGTTGCCGCTTGCTACTGTCCTGTTTCTCCACTCCCATGTAATAGTTATATCAACCCTTTTATCGTCTCCGCCTAAATCTGCGATTGTCCGCCTTGGTGTAAAGTTTACAGCAAAATTCCGAAACTCTCTTGTCACTGCTACTTCATCTGTTCCAGCAGTAGCAGCTAATGCGCCATCGGTAAATAGTGTATTCCTGAGTTCGGTTATCCTTTGCTCTGCTATCCTTGTTGCCTCGTCTCTCAGTAGATTAGTTACATTAACGTTCATGCCCAATGTTACAGTCTGCATGAGGGCGAGCATAACTATCAGCAGTATTACAAGGGCAATCATTACCTCAATTAATGTCATACCCTTTTTATTTAACAACACAATCCACTCCTTCCATTTTCCCTATATTTATCCTTGTTGTAGATAAAACTATGCAGTCATAATCAGTGACATTGCTCCCGATATTGAAAATAATTGTAGCGCCAAGAGGCGTAACATTATTGGAAACAAGCCCTCTTGTATCCATAATTATTGTGTTGGTCCATGATGGTGTATATTCCAACGGCTTTGCAATTGGCCAAATCGGATTATCAATACCTGCATCATAGACGCCATTTTCATTTGTATCCTCAAATATCTGATAGTTAGCCGCAGTTACCTGAATAAAATGGCTTCTGTTTCTCTGCATTGCCCTTGCCCTTGCATTCATTAAATCAGCATACATCCCTTTTACCTGATTTTCTACCCTGTATCCCATCATCCTGCCCCTCATGGAATAGCCAGCAACGCCGATCAGTATGCTGATTATGACAATTGCAACCATTAGCTCAGTTAATGTAAAACCCCGGTTGTTCATCATCTTTCCCTGATATGTTGAATCCTCTTTACAGGGTCAGGCGGTGTCTGCAGTGATAATCCTCCGCCTGTTGGAGGAACGCCCTCCATTGCAGCCGACTTCCTGTTTGTAAAGGCATCTGCAAGGTTTACCTGTTCAATACTGCCTGTAGAAACCTGGAGCAATGCCTTTCCTTTTAATGCGCAAGACCCGCCTGTGTTATACCTTACTGCCCACAAGAAGCTCTTGCCGCCGATAGAACATACATCTACATACGGCTTATATGATGTATAGAATACACAGCCTGTAGTTGTAGACACTGTGTCTGTAATAGTCCTTTCAGCCCCGTAGTTTTTTGTAACATTAACAGCAGGGTCCCCTTCAGCATAGGTATAGCTGCCGGAGGCGTCAACATTGATATACCAACCGCTAAAACCTGAGCCATTAGCTGTTGATTCAGAAGGAGCATTGGTAATATTAGTAACATCAGTTAAACTGGCAATAGCAGCAGCAGTAATGCAGCTTGGGTTAAAAACCCCTGAGGAGGTAAAACAGGGTTCTTTAATCCCAAATAATCTTCTCTGGTTGGTCTGGTCGTCAATGCCAGCAGCTGTTGCAAAATAGGACCTGCCTGTGCCAAAGTAGAGCCATAAAATCTTGTTTTTTTTGCTCTCCAGCTTTGCTACCGCAGAGGTTACAGGGCCGATATTGTCCATTACTATGCTCCATGCCCACTGAGCCGGGTCAGCGTTCTCTTTGGTTAAGAGCCTGCCAACACCGCCTTGCGTCCACTTGTAGGGATTTGCAGTTGTACCCGCTCCATCTGCACTATTCTTCTTTGTATATCCAATATAAACAGCATCGTCCATATAGTTTAAATCAGTATCTATTGCAGAACTTATCATTGAGCCGGCAAAGGCGTTTTGTATTCCTGTATCAATTGTCCTTACAAGAGTTCCTGTTCTTAAATCAAGGATATAGAGCCTGAGATTCTGGTCAGACCTGCCCATAAACTGTGTGTCAAGAGTGCTTATTGGGCCTGTGGGGCCAGAACCGAAGATAACAAACCAATTGCCATTTTGGCTGCCATCCCCAATTCTTACAACAGTAGGACCTGTTGTTGCAAAGCCAAGCTGAGGGTCGGAAAATTCCCAAAGAAGTTGTGGGTTGTTCTGGTCAGTAATATCAATGGCAAAATAAGAGGAGTAGCCGATGCTTGCACCGCCAACATCAATTGGCGTATTAACACAATCCTTGCTTCCATCACCATCAACATCTGTGCAGGCAGTTGTTGTTCCCCTGCATGCGCCCCCTGTTCTCATGCCTCCTATAAGCACTGTCCTCCAACTGCTGCCATTAGATGGTTTGGGATCGCTTGCATTTCCGCCAATGCTTGCATCAAAAATAAATGGGGTAAGGTCAACATTAAAGGCATGGCAGTAGTCCGGGTCAGCTATATATTTTAGATAAGGCAGTACATTCTTCGGTATAAATGCCCACATCTCTTTGCCTAAATCTGCTCCTGTAAGCCTTGCCTTCTCATAAGTCCCCTGCCCTGTCCAACTGTCTTCCAATAAACCGAGATTAAAGGCATGAAGCATCCCGTCATTTGCGCCTGCAAATACCATTCCCCTGCCTTTATAATTTACAGGCGGAGTAGTTGTGAGAGTGGTGGCAACAAAATTCGCGTATGTATTATCATTATAAACCTCGTAGTACTTATTCAGCGGTACCCACGAAGATATCTTTGGGGTTGAATCCAATATATCACCGAGTTTCCAGACATGCGTATCAGAGCCGATTGTTACAGTTCTTGTTCTAAAATCATTTACACCATCGGCATTTGCATCTAAGGTAATATCCTCTCCGTGGGTATATTTGATTATGTTTTCAGCCTCTGTTGTTGAAGCTGCCTGCAGATAGGATGCTAATGTTGCTGCATTGGTTGTAGAAAAGTCATTAGCAAGAAAGCTTGTGCCATTAATGGTAGTGTATATTTTCCTTGGGACAGCGCTCACTCCTGTTACCTCTCTGCTCCATAAAAGCTTGCCAGCCTCCCATAAATTCCCAATGTCTTCAAACTTTACAGTTGTTGTCTGGGAATCTGGAGCGCCATCACCATTGCTGTCAATATAGCGCTTTGCTTTTGTGGACGGTGGAGAAGCAGCGCTGTCAAAGTATAGTCGGATAATATAGTCATCTTGAAGATTGAGGATCTCATCAGCAACAGTATCTTCCCTTATGTTGCTATAACTAAAAAGCGGGTCAACATAATACCACAGGTTTTGAAGCGAGCCTGTCCATCCTATAACATCATTGCCAAAGGCGCGCCTCGGATAAAATACTGCCTGCAGGAGATTCGCTCCGCGGCCTTCGCCAGATGCAAGGACAGATGCTGCTGTGCCAGAGGATGCGCGCCTGAGCATAGTTGAAAAGGCAGATTCAATAGATGTTTCAAGTTCAGCGCCATCATTAGCCTCATAATAGGTATCAGGCACGCCGTCGCCATTATTATCCCATTCTGACTGAAGGTCAGGGATATTGTTGCCGTTGCTATCCTCAAAACCGCCATTTATGGCGGCATATTTTAAAAGGGTAGAGCCTCTGCCAAAGGCTAAGACAGTATAAAGTGTCAGATTCTGTGTGCCGTCAATTGCATTCACTCCGAGTGTAGGACTTCGAAGGTCTGTTGTATGCATATACAAAGCAACATCCTCTATGCCTGCAACATTACCTGTACAAGTTGGAAAGGTTGATGCAGGAAAAGTGTATGTTTCAGGAAAGGTTCCTGCTGTAGCAGGGCAGGAATTTGTAGCAGTAGGTGTACCGCAGTTAAATTTAGATTTGCCCTGTGCATAATCTAATATAGAAGCAGGCAGATTACCATCCATGCATGGTTCTCCATCAGTTAAAAGCAGGACAAAGCTCTTACCGCAGGAGCGCCAAACAGGCAGGCCTCCTGTTCCATAATTTAGAGGGTCATTAGCATTGTTGATGGTAAAATCACCTCCAAAATATCTTGGGCCAGGACCCCCTGCAATGCTTGCCTGCTGGGCAAAATAGCCTGTTACAGTCCATAGCGCTTCACCAAGGGGTGTCCATGTGCTTGGATTTGTAAGGTTTATCTGATTTACTACAGCTGAAAGGCTTGTTCCAGCAATAGAGGTCTGCACATGGCCGCCTGTATCAGTGTTATAAAATGTAAGTCCCACCCTTGCTTTTGCGCCAACAACCCTTTGAAGGGCACCCTCCACTGGTGTTGATACCCTGACAGCAACATTAAAGGTGCCACCTCCGCCTGATACAGTAAATGTGGATATCGCAGCGGCTCCTGTGCTGAAGGTGTATGTTTTAGCTCCGGTGTTCTGCGTATAATTCGCTGTATCAGCAGCTACGGTTGATTTATATATTCCTCTGACACTGCCATCCGCCTGCTCTCCTCTGAGTTTATCAAATCCTGTGCCTTCACCGCCTACTACCCTTCCTCCTGTCATTACCTTTCTTACAATATCCGTTCTTCGCATTGTGAGCCAGTTGAGAAAATTTCCATCCCATTCAGTAGCTGCCTTTGCTGTTCCACCTGTCAAACCACTTGTATTCTTTGGAGTAGTGGGGATAAATCTATTAGTTGTATATGTATACCAGTAGTCTGGGTTAAAATAGCCATAGAATTTATAGGTCGGATATGCGCCAGGTGTTGCAAAACCTGTGCAGGGGGTGCCGACGGCATCGCACATGTTGTCATCTGCTGTTGTTGTTGTTGTAAAGCCGTCAAAGTAGGCAAAGTTAAACATACTGCCTGAATTATCAAGGAGTATCATTATATTAGGCGGGACATTCTGGATAACATAGGGTGGGGCAGTGCAGTAGTCCTCCATTATTGCGGCATCCGCATTCCTTGAATACAAAATTATAAATAAAAAAGATACGCTTACAATTAGAAAAATTAATTTTTTCATAGTAACCTCACTCTGGGATACTTTCATCAATTAATAATATTGTTGTAACCCTTCCATTTTCAGAGAATATTTTTACCTTTTTACCTGTTTTATAATCAGATTTTGATACATTCTCACCTGAAGGGTTCTCAAGGGATACTCCGGAAAGGCTGTAATACTGACCAGCAACTAAAATAGAATCACCAGATTCCCTTTCTATAAATCCCTCTACTACCCTAACTTCTTTGGCATAACTATACGAAACTGTAACAAAAGAACAAATAAGCAAAAGGCTCAAGATAAAATATTTGGTCCTCATTTTTACACCTCTTTTAGGTTTTTCTGATTGGTTACTCCAAAAATTAAAAATATTCTGTATATAACCTCTGCAATTGCTGTGCCAGTAAACACAATGTAGGGGCGAACTTCTGTTCGCCTCTGCCACAATTTGAAATTCCTTGAAAAATAAGGGCAATGTAGGGGCGACGCAATGTCTCGCCTATTTTCTACCTTTGATAGGGGCGAGGCAACCTCGCCCCTACTATGTAACAGACTACACAACTATGTAAAGGATTACATAGTTTGTCTAAAGTATAATTTACTGAAACAGAGAGGATGGAAAAATTCTTTTGTTAATTGTTCACCCCCTGATATGCCGTCTCTGTCTCATACCTCTGCATCAGGTTCAGGATTGACGGGTCAATGCCTTTAAGTTCAATAAACTCCCGTTCCAATTCCTCTACATAATATCTGTCAAGATTGCTCTCTTTCAGGAATTTTTCCCTTAAATCAGTATCCTTATTATTGATAATCATCGGGAGGATTTCATAGAGGTAGACCATCTCCTCCTTTAAATCCTGCAGGACCTTATTGAAAAGTTCAGGCGGTATCTCTTTATTTATAATCCTGTCCTCCAAAAGCTCCTTTGACAGCTCTTTTCTGATTTCCTCAAAGTCATCGCTCTTCCGCAATTCCATATAAAGGTTCTTCATCCTCTTTCTGAAATAATAATGTACAGTCCTGTAGAGTATTGCCTCTTTGTTCGCCTTTGTAAGCTGGGCTACAACTGTGCTTAATGGCATGCGCAGATCTTCCACATCTTTTATCCCTTTAAACATTACATAGATTTTCTTTTTCCCAAAGGACGTTAGATACCTGTCTTTTAGTATTGCTTCTATAAATAGCTCCTTAAATATCTTTGAGTCAATATCATCAAAAATCTTTTTGTTTTGCAATATGCTTCTCAATCTCTCCTCTGTTATATCCACATCCTCCATAAATACTATCTGATTAATATAAGAGAATGCAGCATCAAAGCGGTCAAAGAAGGTTACTATATTGCTCAATGTCTCAAGCGGCTTTGTATTATTTGCGTCCCTGAAAAACTCGTCGCACCTCTTTCCTGCTTCTAAGAGCAGGCCTTCAAATCTTAAATCCCTCTTTTCCATGGCAGTCTGTTTTGATTTTAACAGCGTGACAAGGTCTTCCTTTGATACGTTGTTTTCTGTAAGATGCCCGCCAATAAATATCCCTTCCAGTATCTCCCTTGTATCTTTGATGTAATCAGGCTCATCAATCCTTCCGAGCTTCTTGCCTTTTAATAAAAGCTCGTCTAAGGCAGAGAAAAGCTCAAGAGGGATATTATTTCTTATGCTCAAAGACCGCAGCCTGTTGAGCCTTGCCACCTTTCCCTGATCCATGCCTTTTTCTTTTGTAATGGAGACAAGTATATCCTTATATTCATCAATTATGCGCCTGTTGTCCGGGTGCTTGTAAAGCACATCAATCTTGATTCTTTCAAGCTGGTACTGGTCAATGTTGTATGCCTTTGTCATGTCCTGCAATATTTTGTACTCGTGTTCCTTTATCATCTTTTCGTCAGAGTAAAACTCTTTATAAATAGTATAGTATTTTGTATTATGCCTGTGAATAAGCTTGAAGAGGTATAATATTACATCAGGGTCTTTTAATGTGGTTAATATCTCTTCTATTAAGGCAGGTTCATTCTGCAAGTGGATATTTTTTGTTCTTTTTAGAAATATTCCGAGCCGCTTTAAAAGATTCTCCTGCTGTGTTTTGAGTTCGCCCTTAAATTTAGACTGGATGAAAAAGTAGTAATTGCAGAGGGCATTTCCTTTTACAAACACCTCGTCAAAGGTCTCAAATCCATAGGCCTGATTTGTAAATATCAGGTTTTCTCCTGTAGAGTCAAATAATGTGCCGTACATAATCAGTCTGTTTATCACATCCTTCTTCACCATATCCTTTATTGGCTGGCTTACGCCAAACATATACTCGCAGAAGCTGCCCCCTGTCCCTTTAAAGGAGACGCCTTTTTCGCTTATTACAAATTCATTACCGTGGGAGAAGAACCTGATAAACCTGTGGCCGTCTTCAGCGCTTATCTCATAGAAGAACCTATTGCTAATATCCTCGCCGGCAATGGTTGCATAATATTCTATAACATTATTTATCTGTCCGTGCAGCCTTATATCCTGAATCATTTATTTTTTAAACTCCTCCATGCCCCTGCCGTCAACAATGGTATTGCACTTCGGGCACCTGTTGTCCTTTATATTATATTTTAAAATCTCATACCCGTGTCTGTCTATCAGCAGTGTCTTGCAATTATAGCATAATGTATCCTCGCCTTCATCGCCTGGGATATTTCCTGTGTAAACATATCTTAGACCAACATCAAATCCTATTTTTCTTGCCTTTTTCAATGTGGCGGCAGGCGTCCTTGGCTTATCTGTCAGCTTGTATGTTGGATAAAAGGCGCTGACATGCCAGGGTATCTCAGGCCCGACGCTGTATACAAATTTAGCAATCTGCCTTAGCTCATCATCTGAATCATTTAAAGTGGGGATTATGAGCGTTGTCACCTCAACCCAGATGTTCAATTCGTGCATGAGTTTTATTGTATCTAAGACATGGCTGACCTTTGCCCCGCATATCTTTTGATGCGTCTTTTCATCAAAGAATTTCAAATCAACATTTGCGCCGTCAAGATATGGTTTAATAAGCGTAAGGGCCTCTTTAGTCATATAACCGTTTGTTACAAAGACGTTCTTTAAGCCCTTTTTATTTGCAAGTCTTGCTGTATCGTATGCATATTCAAAAAATATGGTCGGCTCAGTATATGTATAGGCAATGCTTTTGCACCTGGTCTTTTCTGCTGCTTCAACTATCTCCTCTGCCTTAACAGCATCGCCTGTTATCATGCCCTCTCTGTCCTTTGGCATCTGTGAGATTTCATAATTCTGGCAGTGCAGGCACCTGAAGTTGCAGCCAACTGTTGCAATAGAGTATGACCGTGTTCCGGGATAAAAATTAAAAAATGGCTTCTTCTCAATTGGGTCAATATTAGCTGAGACAAGCCTCTCATAGACAAGGGTATAAAGTGTGCCGTCCTGATTCTCTCTTACACCGCATATACCCCTTTTAGAAGGAAGGATAATACACCGGTGGTTGCACAGACTGCACCTTACCTTCTTGTCCTCTATTTTTTCATACAGCATTGCCTCTTTCATAGTTTGCGCCTCAATTACTAATAAGTTCAAAATAGCAGTGACATGCTTTTATCTTTATTAAATCCAATTAACCCGATTTTGTCATTCCTGCATGTATTTAGCAGGAATCCAGTATTACGCATTGTGGATTCCCGCTCAAAAACTTTGCGGGAATGACAAGGTGTGTGAATTCTCGTTTAAATAAATAATTATTTTTCCCACTCTACACGCAACAGCTTTACATCATGCGACCAGTTATATCTTACCTTTCCCTTAAAAGCCTTATAAATCGCCCTTCCTATCCTCTGTGCAAGTTTTTCATTTGTTGTTGTAATATTAATCTCAGATGCCGTTTTTTTTATCTCAATTATCCGCTCCAATGGATTAATGCCCTTTGCAAGGGCGTCCTCGTTCTTTGCAAGATTTAGTATCTCATCCCTCTTTTCCTTATCTTTAATAAAATCGCCTTTTAATGTTACGATGCCGCCGGGAAATTTGTCCTTGATCTTCTGGCATGCAGGGCATAGCACCTTTTGTGTGGTCTTTTTATCAATAGTTTCTTCGTAGACTGCCTTGTCAAAGAACCACCTCTTTTTGTGGTAAATGGCATGGCATTTCTTGCAGATTGCCATTTCATGCGGCCCGCCTTTTGCAAGATACGGGTCAGAATATGCCCCGATATTCTTCTTAAACTTTGCCGGCTTATAATCTCTCTCTTTTCTCGCTTTTCTTATCTCTTTCATCTTCCGCTCCTTTCCGGGATACATTTCACTCTTGGCACACAGACTACCGGGCACGGCGCACCCCTTACAACCTTTTCTGCTGTGCTTCCAAATAGTATCTGTTCAAGCTGTCCAGTCCTTCCATAGCTTCCCATGGATATCAAATCCGCCTCAATCTCCTTTGCCTTTTTTATTATCTCTATGAATGGAATACCCTGAGAAATCAGCCTTTCAATCTTTACTTTCTTGTTTGGCCTTGAATTTTTTAGGAATTCATCAAAGTCATCCTCTGTTTTCTTTAATACCTTTTCCTCTATCTTCTTTCTTGCCTCCTTTGTAAAATGGCTTAATGTATCAAGAATCTGCGGCTCAATAACATTCAGAATATATAATGTTGAATCAAACTCATCAGCAAGGTTTAAGGCATATTCATAGGCATCCTTGGAGCACTCTGAAAAATCTATTGGAATAAGAATCTTCTCAATATTCATCTGCCACCTCCTTACTTAAGATGATTACACAGATTTAAAGACGATTACTCAGATTAATCTGTTTAATCTGAATTTTAATCGGTGCAATTAAGGCATCACTTTTGTGAGCGCCTATATAATAGTATCAACAAATGGCCTTTTTTTCAATGTAAAAATGGCTCTTATTTATTGCAATCTAAGGAGATTTTCTGCTACTATCTATTTATGCTTTTATCAGAATTAGTCAGTTTATTAAAGGATATCGCAGGCAAGGAGAATGTTTCTGCAGAAAAGGAAGAGCTGCTCTGCTATTCCTACGACGCCACACAGATAGAATTCCTGCCTGATATTATAGTTAAACCGACATTACCATCGCAGATTTCTGAGGTTATGAAGCTGTCAAATAAAGAGGACATGACTGTTATACCGAGGGGAGCAGGAACAGGGTTTTCTGGGGGCTCTATACCTATAAAAGGCGGTATTCTCCTTTCTTTTGAAAAGATGAACAGGATAATTGAGATTGATGAGGACAATCTCTTTGCAATAGTTGAGCCAGGGGTTATTAACGGTGATTTACAGAGGCTTGTGGAATCAAGAGGCCTCTTTTACCCGCCAGACCCATCAAGCATGGACTTTTGCACGCTCGGCGGTAATGTTGCTGAAAATGCAGGGGGACCAAAGGCTGTAAAATATGGTGTTACACGCGACTATGTAATGGGTCTTGAAGTGGTATTGCCAACAGGCAAGGTAATAAACACAGGTGTTAAGACACGGAAGGGTGTTGTTGGCTATGACTTTACAAGGCTTATTACAGGCTCAGAAGGGACGCTCGGCATTATAACTAAGATAATATTAAAACTCCTTCCAATGCCGGAAAAGGTCTCTACACTCTCTGCATTTTTTACAGACATTGCTGATGCAGCAAGGGCAGTTGTTGATATTACAAAAAAGAGGATAATCCCAAGGGCAATAGAATTTATGGACAAAAACTCGCTTGAGGTTGTGAAGGAGTATTTACCAGAAGGCTTAGTTGGTAAGGCAGATGCAATGCTTTTAATAGAGGTGGATGGAACAGAGATTGAGGCGCCGAGGATTCTAAAAAAGGTGAAGAATGTTTGTAAGGCAAATAATGCAGCGAGAATAGATATTGCGGAAAATGAGTCAGATGCCAAAAGGCTCTGGCTTGCGAGGAGGTCATTGTCTCAAAATATGTTTAAGCTCAAGCCTGATAAGATAAACGAGGATATAGTTGTGCCAAGGACAAAGATACCTGATATTATAAGTGCAGTAGACGACATTTCTAAAAAATACAATTTAAGGATAGTTAATTTTGGCCATGCAGGAGACGGCAATATACATGTGAATATAATGTATGATAAAAAGGATACCGATGAGACGAGCAGGGCAAATGAAGCGGTAAAAGATATTTTCTCTGCCACCCTCTCTCTTAACGGCACCATATCAGGCGAGCATGGCATAGGCATCACAAAGGCGCCATATCTGAAGATGGAGCTTGGCGAGCTTGGAGTGGAGGTAATGAAGAAGATCAAAAAATCCTTTGACCCGAACAATATCTTAAATCCTGGGAAGATATTTCCTGATGAAACAACTTCAAAATCAGCAGATTAATCAACATCCTATGGGACATTCCGCGTATCCTGAACTAAGATTCGCAACCGAGACCCCCTGCTGGCACACAGTACTTTTTATCCTTGCAACCTGTGCCCGCACATACAGGGCATATCTCTCCATTATCAAGATATCCCTTTTTGTTGCAAACTGTACAGGGGTTATAACATACCTCATGTGCCTCTTCGCTTGAAGCTTCTTTTCCTTCTTCCATTTAATATCCTCCCAATGTTATATACATTATAGATTTAGGCAAAGCTTGTAACAAGGTCAAATTAATAAAGAATATCATCCATAGCCAGTCTCTGAATAATTTAGTTCAAACCCTCTTTTTTCTCAATGTCTTTTTTATTCTTCATCAACGAACGGCAGGTGCAGTGCATTCAGCGGTGTGAACATTCTTTTTACTGTAACAACAGTCCGAAATATATATTAATTAAGACAAGTTGTCAAATTTTTTCATGTGGTAGCAATATAAATCTGTCAGGGTATAACTGCAACATGATAATGTCAGGGTATGGAAAAGATGACCTTGACAATGAAAGAACTAAAGAGAGTAGAAGTGGTTCAAAAGACAGTATCAC